>TARA_R100001463_G_scaffold42860_1_pt1 | contig 64578 bp, 73 predicted proteins | sample TARA_R100001463 | Tara Oceans TARA_R100001463 (sample SAMEA2622242) | marine metagenome | biome: marine biome (ENVO:00000447); feature: deep chlorophyll maximum layer (ENVO:xxxxxxxx); material: "saline water (ENVO:00002010), including plankton (ENVO:xxxxxxxx)" | depth 40 m
TTTACCCTCTAAATTAGAATATCTTTCAAACACTTCAGCTTCAGCTAACAATACAGCATCAGCTTTAGTTAAGTCTTGATTCTCTTTTAAATTAGCTTCTCTTTCTAACGCTTTTTCTATTTCTATTTCTTTAGAGATTAGCTCTTGTCTTTTTGCAGCTAATTCTTCAGGAGACATGTTTAACATTTTATCTAATACCTTAAAATATTCTACACCACGATACTCTACAGAACCTGCTTTAGGTTTTTTATTACTACGAGGTGTTTTAGTTTTTTTCTTAACGTATTTTTTTATGTCTTGTATTATAGATTTACTTTGTTTTTCTTGTATCCCTCTAGCTATTTCTTGCACTCTACCTATCTCAGCAACAAAGTTTACCGTATCTACTTCAGCTAACGATTTTAATATATTGTTTAAGTCTTTTTTACCTAAACTATCTACTGAAGGAATTAATCTTCTAATATAATTTTTGAATCTATTCCTTAGTTGTTTAGATACTTTTTCGTTTTTCTTTATTGCTTTAGCTTCAGCTAATATTGTATCTATTTCTGTTTGTATTTCTTTATTAGCTTTAGTACCTGCTAACGCATCATAAGCCACAAACATGGCTTTTTGATTTTCTATAGGTTGTTTTCTAAATAACTCGTTGTCTTGCAAATCTTTTTTTCTAGCAGCTCTTTGTTCCTTTTTATTAAACTTACCAATAGAAGTTTTTTCTCTGTCTTTTCTTACAACCTCAACCTGTTTAAATATTTGCTCTCCTACATTTATACCACCTTTTGCATTAGCAAACGCAGTAGGAATAGATGTTGCTAGTAATTCATTAGACTGCTCAACTGTTAGTTTGTTTCTTCTTTTTAACACCTCTGCAATAACGTTATCAGGCATTCCCATCTCTCTTCCTCTAATAACTACCTGTTCAGGTGATATACCTTGTTTAAATGCTGCTTCAGGATTTTTTAATTGTTTTTGTTGAACATCAGTCAATTCTATTTCTTTACCACTAAAGATATCAGCTAAAGCTGTTCCAATAAATGTATTTAAAGTCATGTCTTGGATTTCGTTTTCAGATAAATCTTTAGACATTTTAAATTGGTTTTGGATATACTTCCACATACCAAGTAACCATTCTTTAAATTTAGATTTTAAAGTTGCGTTTGCAATGGTCTCACCTTTATTACCAATAAGAATAGCCATAGTTTCATCAACAGCTCTCTTTTCATTGCCATCAAACTTTTTTAATTGACGCTTATACTCTTCTGTTTTTTTAACTAATGCAGCTCCTCGTTTATATATTTTTCTTCCTTGCTCAGTAGTCTGAATATAATCTGTCCAAACATGACCCATCTCATGAATAGCTGTATTAAATAGTTCGCTTTCACTATTATGAACATCAGGATTAATATAAATATCTCCATCAACTGTAACACCATATACTGTTTGTTTACCTCTTGAGTATTTCATTACACCCTCAGAGCTCATAACAGTATTAAAGGTTTCTGTATCTGCAAAAATTGTAGTACCCGGAAATGCTAAATTTAAAAAATTATTTAATTTATTTATATTACTTTGTGTGTCTGCATATGCACCAATATAATCTTTAGATGGTATGCCAATACCTATACCCGTTTGATTAGTTCTTAATTGTTTACCTGTTACTTTTTTACCTTGTGATTCTTTTTCAATCAAACTTCCCATAGCTTTTTTGTATGCTACAGGATATGCTTTTTCCATAGAAACCGGATTATTAAGAATACCCATCGATTTTCCCTTAGCACCATATTTATAGTTTGGATGATTTGTTTCTAGCACTTCAGGATTTAATACATCAACACCCACTAAAGCCACAACACTACCTTCAGGTACGTTCTTCATTTGTGGGTCTGTAATAATTTCTGCAATACTTGAAATGCTTACTAAATCTCTTTTACTATCATCTTGATTTTCTAATAGTGCAGTAGTTACTGTAGAACGAGCATCAACAGTTCCTGCCTTTTTAGTTTGACCCGGCTTATTAACCGTTCCATAACCTATTATATTCATTAAATTTACTCTAGCACCTAACGAAAGTTTATTTATAAATTCAGGAGCAACTACATTATCAATAGATTGAATGTTATCAGCTTCTAACAATTTTATTATATCATTAAAAGGTTTCTTTTTAGCTGCTGTATCTCTTCTGCTTTTAATTTCTTTCTTTAAAGCTTCTAATGCTTTTACTCTATTTTCTTCAGGCAACTTAGTAAGATTATCAGCTAACACTCTAAACATAGCTTCGTTAGAAATAATTCCGTCTTGCGACATCTTTACTACATTTACGGGTACTAAACCATTGTATTCAGGATTCTTAGACCAAAACTCTTCAAAGGTTGGTTTGTTAGCTTCATAAATACTATTGGCTTTATTAATCATTTCATTAGCCTTCTTTTCAGTAGTTCCCGCCCATGCAAATGTTTCATTTCCTGTTGTTCCATTAAAACCTACAGACCCTTTTAAATTATCTACTGTGTTTCCTGTATTAGGATTAACAACATTACCTGTTGTAAGTTGGTCAGAAATAGTAAACATAGTTGGCACTCCGTCCACTACCTCTAATGATGTTTCATTTAAATCTGTATCTGTTCTACTGTTAAGTTCATTAACATCAACACTAACATCAGAGTCTTGAGTTTCAATCTCAACACTTACATTGTCGCTTTCAAGCTCATTAATTTTTTCAGTAATAGATTCAACTTCATCCCTGTTTGGTTCTACAACGTTATCATCCTTCAATCTAAAATCTACTTTAGAATCTATCTCTTGTTCTAATTCATCTACTTGTTGGTCAAAAATTTCTCTGTTTTCAGGACTAACTTCTTCTACTTTTTCTTCGACTTGACTTTCTCCGGTAGATTCTTGATTTTGACCGGGTACTTGTTCTTCCATTTGTTGAACAGGTCCTTCCTGTTGGCTGCTAGCCACCTCGCCTGTCTCTTGCTTTGTATTGGCATCCTCTTGTGGTTTTATGTTTAATTCTATTCCTAGTTTTTTTGCTGCTATATAATCATTAAGTTCATTAATGAGTTCCATATTTGCATCTATAGAAAATCCATTTTTCATTAAAGCGTTATATCCTTTTTCAGTATCAATCTTTAACGCATCAATTGCTTTTTTAAATTGCTCAGGAGTTTCGTATGTGCTAGTTCCTATTTTAAATCTATTAAATTGAGAACCATCAAATTTACTTTCTTGTAAAGGGTCAATCGATTCAACAGGATTTTCTGAAAGCTTTCTAGTTAAAGCAAGCTCAGACATCTCTTTGCTTATTGCTTTTATTAAATCACCAAAAACTTCTCTTCTGTTTAGACTTGAAGTTAAATTTGATTTAGCTTCTTTTAGTCTCATCATTCTAGCCATAACATCAGCATCTACATTGTCACCTAAAGTTTCTTGAGCATCTCTTTTTGCAGACAAAACATCACTAACTGACTTAGCTCTAGACTCATCAATCTTACCTAGCTTTTGCATCTTATTAATAAAATTCATAATCTGAGTATCTGATGCTTCGTTGTATGTAGCTAAAAAATCAGGGTCTGTAAAATCTTCTATTAATTGATTTCTTCTTTTGTTGCTTGTTAGTAAAGCTATATTTATTGCCGCAGCCGAACCTTGATTACCAAATGCTCCACCTGCTTCTGCAGTAATTTCTTTATAATCTAATTCAGTTCTTCCTGTTCCAAAAGCTATTTCATTAACTTGAGCAAAGGTTTCGCCAATCGCTTCTCCTGTAGGGTCAAGAACAGCTCTTTCAGCAACTAACAATCCACCTGCTTTTAAAGCTCCTGTTTTTGTAATAACATAATTAGCAGGTTGAAATATTCTACCTGCCAAGCTCATGGTTAAATAATCTATAATTGCAATAGGTATACCTCTTGCATGACCTCTTGCTCCTCCCTTTTCCCATACATTATTGTCTTGTAAAGCTGCAACTACAGAATCAGGGTCATAAACATCATAGCCTTCTTCGGAAATAACTTCTATTATAGAGTTTGTATATTCCATTGCATAAGTAGTGGCTGCAAAACCTGTTCGCAATCCATAACCTAAACCTGAAAGAGCTCCTGCTCCTACAGTTACAGGGTTACCTCCATACGCACCATATCCTGCTCCTATTGCTGTTCCTTTACCACCTGCTATTGGTATTATTTGAGCACCATAAGGCATCATCATACCAATACTTTTAGATGCTAATTGTGTTGTCCATTCAATTGGGTCAGATGCTATTACATCCCAAGCTTCTTTAAAACCTTTTGATTGAGTCCATGCCGCCATCGTTCTACTTTGTTGAGGATTTTTTGATGACATTGCTGAAACTATAGCATTAGCAATAGAATATATATCGTCAGGGTCACCCCCTCCTATCATATCTATTCCCATAGTATATTGTAATATAGCGTTTGATGCATGACCTTGTTTAAGACCATTAGAAAACTCATTAGTAAAGCCGCTTAAATTATCTCGGAACTCACCTTGAATAGTTTTATTTTCCATTCTACTTAAATACAGAGTACTGTTTTCATAAACATATGCAGCATTCTGTCTTTCAAAATCTAAACTATATTGTTGTTCCATTAAAGCAGTCATCTCTCTAATTTCTTGTGGTGTAGTCTTTTCATTAACAGCCTTGTAAAGCTCCATAGGAGCGTAGCCAAATCTAACTAATGAATATTCTTGTAACTTATCTATTTCAGGCTTTACAACTTTATTAATCTCAATAGCTTCATTAACAAGAGCATCTTCTTTTTTTCTTAAATAAACATCAAAATCTTCTCTTGCTTTTTTAACATCATTATTTGTTGCTAAATCAAACAGAACATCTTCTTTGCTTTTTAATCCTTCTAAATACTCATCTATGTCAGGACGCAATTTATCGTTTACATATAAGTCTTTATATTTAAGTTGAAATCTAGGGTCTAAATCTTTAAAGGATGTTGACGGGTCTACATCTTCTATAAAATCTATTTCATCTCTTATGCTCTGATAATTGTTATAAGATTCTTTTAAAGGTAAATAATCTAATCCTCTTTCAGCATAAAACTTTTGAGCTTCTGCATCTATTGTTGTTACTCCCTTCCATGAACCTTTAGCAAACTCATCAGCTTCTTCTTGTGTATCGAAAGCAATTACCTCACCTCGTTCCTTTGCTTTTTCCAAAGCAGCTTCTCCTTCAAGCTGTATCCAATTGTTGCTAAATCTTGCTTGATTATCATCATCTTTAGGAAACAAAGTAGGTGCTACTAAAAACTTACCGTCTTCTTCAAAGGTTGCCATTAAGTGAGATGAAACTGTACCGTCATCGTTTAAACGTTCACCGACACGCATGCTTTGAGCTTGTAATGCTTTTGTGACAAAATCTACTTTTTCATTATACTCGTTTACTCTTGCAGGGTCATTAGCATTATTACGAATAAAATTTTGCATGTCCTGTGCTATGTCAGTTTTTCTTCCTAAAAAAGATATAGCTCCCTCCCCTGTGGTTTCAAAACCAAATAAAGGGTCTAAATCAAAAACTTCTTCTGCACTTCCGTCATTTTTTCTAACAGCAACTTGCCCTCCTTTTTTTGTAAATGTTAAATCATATTTACCAAACTTGTCTTGTAATATTTTAATTGTACTACTATTATCATCTTCATTAATTAATTCAGTAGTAATAGTCTTTAAATCATTATTAAGTTCTTTTAAATTTTTTACTCTGTTTTGTTCGGCTTCAGCATTAAATTCAGCAAGTTCATTATCCTCATGAAATTTTTTCATTTCTTCAGCTTTCTTTTTTTCAATAGCTGTTTGTTTTTTTTCTTCAGCAAGGTCAACCGCTAAGTTATCACCATCTTCAATAAGCCTATACATTTCTTCAGTAGGCATACCTAATGGACTGTTGGTTTCTGTACGTTTAAATATTTTTTCAAGCTCTGCTGCTTCTATATCGTCAGATAAATTTTGTGCTGTCAAGGCATCAATCAATTCGTTTGATTCAAGTGTAAATGCGTTAACTATTTCTCTTGCTTGAGTTACATCAGGAGTATCACTCTCTAGTGATTTTGATTGTATATTTTCTTTGAAAGATTCGGAAATTGAAAGTTGTTCCTCTTCTGTTAGGGGAAGTTCGCTTCTTTTGTTTATTTCTATATTTCCTAAAGGCGTTACAAAAGTATCTGTAGTATCTTCCACAACCTCGACCTCTTCTTCTTTTTTTTTTACAGGCATCGTTACACCTACAAGTTCAGCAAATTGTTCTTTAGTTCCCTTGTATCCTTCACCGTTAACCCACTCAAATCTGTCGTCAAAAGCAGCTTGGTCTGAAGATAAAAGAGCTATAAAATCTTCTTTAGAACCTCTATAGTCTTGGTTTTTTACAACATCTCTATAAATATTTTGTAATGCTTGTTCATTCATAAACCTGTGTTTTAGTTGCCTGATGAAGCTTGTGACCAATTGAAATTACTTTCAGATGAACTTTCGTCAGAACTTTCGTCAGAACCACCTCCTCCGTTACCACCATTCCATGCGTCTTCTCCTCTTTGACCGAATGTAGCATAACCATTTCTTATCAACCATTGGTCTTTGCTTATCGGTACAGCAAGTAATTCGTTCACATCATTTTGACTCATAGAAGAATTAGATTCTAATACAGTTAATATTTCTAACATCTTCTCATAAGATAGGTTGTTAGGAATAATTAAAGGCATTGTTGTAACACCCGGCATCTTAATTTTAAATTGATTTTGTACTTTTATAACTTCACCTTTACCAAATCTTTCGAATTCAGTTTTAATACTTGTAAATGGATTATCCTTATAACTCTTTTTAAAAGCTTCAGTAGCAGGTACTAAATCTTCTCCATCTAATACCGAAGCACTTGTAATAATTTTACCCGGTTCTTCTGCTTTAGGATTTTGAGTTATAGTAAAATTAATTTCATCTGATATAACCGAAGGCTGATTTCTTAGAACTTGTTTGCCATTTACAGTTTCAAATCCCCACTCTAAATATCTCTTATTTTTTTTCGCTCTACCTATATTATCAGCTCCTAAAAATAATCCTGCTTGCTCTATGAAACTTTCAGCATCTACATTTCTATCAATTGTAACAGTCTCTGTACCATCACTAATAGTTAGTGTATTACCATCTGAACTTATTACTTTATATTCTTTATCGTTTTTAAGACCAAAGTAAACCATAGCATCTCTTATTTGCTGTTCCGATGTAGCCTTATATAGTTGTCCTACTTGGAAAACATCTTCGTCAAAATCTTGTCTTTCTACTTTATTTTCTCTAAAACCTGATATTTCAGACGCACTATAACCAACTTCTTCTCTAGACATTCCACCTCTAGTCATCTCTATTAACTTCTCAACAGACTCATTAACAATCTTTTTACCTTGTGCACTATCCGTATCAAATGTCCAACGACCATTTATTTGAACTAAAGGAATCTGATTAGCTTTAGCTTTTTCATCTCCTTTTAAAAATGCATATTCATAACCTTGTAAATACTGACCTGCAAATCCTGATGCAAAATCAGGGTTAGTTAAATCAGCTCTAATTTCAGCTTCAATTAATTTTCTAAAGTTTTTGTTTTGCCATGCGTCATCTACAGATTTAAATCCTCCTCCTGATTTTTGCCACATAGTTCCTGCTAAACCTGCATAGTCTTTTACCGCTTTAGTAAAATCTTTTTGTTTTAATATTTGACCCATGTTTGCTCTTGCACCTTTTATACTGTATATATCATTAGGGTCAGTAGAAAAAGTTTCAGTAACAACACCGGTAACGTCATCTTTTATTTTAATTCTTTTAGCTAAATAAGGATTTCCAAATTCATCTAACTGAACACCATAATTGTTTAGGTTTTCAAATTGTTCGTTGTATGCTTTAACAGCAACCGATTGTGGATTTATTGTTCCGTCTTGAACTAATGCTTGAAAATCAGCATCTATTTTTATTTTAGATTTATTCATTTCGCTAATATTAGCGACACCCTGTTTAAGGTTGTTTCTTTGAATGGTGTAGTCTTTAAGTTTTAAAGAACCATTTTGTAAGGCTTGGTCTTGACGAAGCCTAGCTTCTGAAACTAAATTAGCTACACTTAACATTTCCGATGCAAGGTCTGCGTTATCGCTATCAATGTTCTCATATATTTGTGCATCTAATGCAGAAGAATCTGCAGCTATATCATCTTTAATAGTTTGTCTTCTGTCTATTTCAGCTTGTATAGAATCACTAGCGTTTTTGCCAACCTCTTGCCAATTTACTCTAGCATCTTGGTCTCTTCTTATGTATCCAAAATTAGTTGCCATATTATCCTTTCTTTAGTTTTGCTAATGCAGTTTCTAATTGTGCAATTAAATCTGCTTGTGAATTTGTACCACTCGTCAATCCTGCATCCTTAAACATTTGATTATATTGATTTGACGATGCTATAAAAGGATTTGCATTACCTTTATCAGGGTTCATTAAATATTTCATGTTAGCACCCGATAAATTACCTCTAATAAAATCTTCTAATTGATTACCTTCCATACCACCTATACTTGTTATATCTTCTGCTGAAAGAGAACCAAACCCTTTACCATCTAAAGATGCTACAAAATCAGGGTCACTAAGTTTAGATTGTATTCCTTCAATACCTGTCATGCCACCAAACTCAAAATTTTCTATACCTCTTGTTTGAGCATTCTTACCAAACACAGGAGCTAGTGTAGATACTGCAGCCATCGCTGTTTGAGGAATTTGCTTTAAAAAGTCTCCTTTAAATTTTTGAGCTAGCTCTTCAGCATCAGCCGCTTTCTTTTGTGCACCTGCAAGTTCACCTAAATCTAATTGTATACCTATATCACCTTTCCTTGTAGCTTCTTCAGCTTGAACTAAATCTAAATCTTGTAATTCTTTTACTTCTTTTTCAGTTATAGATGTATTGGCTTTATTGACTGCATCAACAATTGATTGAGCACCCATATTAGGTCTATCTGATTGTTGAGCATTTTCTATAAGTGCTGCACCAACTTTAGAAAGCTCTTCTCTTTGATTGTCATAAACTAAGCTGTTAATACTTAACTCATCATATTCGTTTACTTCAAGTTTTCCTCTAGCTTCTTTCATGAATCTGTCAGCATCTTCTTCTGCTCCCGCTTGAATTCTTCGTTGTTTTGCTGCTGCTGCACCTGATGCCACAGTAGTTCCTGCAGACATTGCTAAACTTGCTATTCCTAATATTGCTGCTGTTTCTAATCCCATTATAAATTTTTTATTAATTCTGTACTTTTACTCCCCTTTAAATATCCGTTAGCTAAAAATGTGTTTATTAAATTAATATTATTATTGTGAGCATATACATATTTATATTTTGTTTTTCGAGCTACATCTGTTAGTGTTTGTATTAACAAATTAAGTCCGTCTTTTCTGTGAGGTTTTTCTCTAAATTTTTTATTAGATACTATCCAATCAATCCACGCAACCTTACTGTTTGTATTATAAATAAAACCTGCACAAACAGGAGTTCCATCCCACTCAACAATTAAACCACCTACCCCATCCAAAGGTAAAAAATCTTTAACAGGAGGAGTCCATTCCCAATCTTTCCACCATCCTACTAAGATATTTTCATAGTCACTTTCACTAAGTACCCTTACATTAAATTTCATTTAGCACAAAGATACTAATTTTAAGGATAACTTTTCATAACATCTGACTCTACAGCAAATAACTCTGTAGCTGTAATATCACTATTAGTTAAAGTAAATCTACCATAATGACCTAGTATACCATATGATTCTGCAACTTGGTCTTTTACAGCTGCAAAATATAATGTTCCCGCAGGTATAACTACAGCTCCCGCAGCATCAATTAAAATACTTACAATACCATTAATAGCTGAGTAAGTTATAGACTGTATCTTGCCTGCGTAAGTTAATTCGTTAGTTCCTGTTAAATCACTCCAATAAAGAAAATCATTTACATTTATTTGTGGATTTATATATGAAGCTAAACTAGAGTTTACACCAATATCAAATTGTACAATAGGATTAGCTACAGTACCACCTCTAGCTGCACTATTCATTATACCCATAATAGAGCGTAAAGGATATTGTTGGCTGTCAATAGGTGTTCCTATTCCTGCAACCGAACCTTCAGTTCTTAAATACGCAAACCACGCACCTTCTTTTTTAACAAATGATGTGCTGTTTATATATCCTGTAGTTTGTATATCGCTTGTAAAATCTACACTCCACGAAGAATCAGATTCTAAATTAATTGTTTTAAATAATTTATTTTCTAAAGGAGATTCATTAAATACACTTGTAATGGTTGAATTGTAATCTACTCCATAATAACTATTTCTTCTTTCGTTGCTGTTATGACGGTAAAGATTACCCTTATCAAATGAATAGAAGTAATTATTCATACCTATCATATAATTAGGATGATAAGAATAAAAAGAAGGAAATCCTTTTACACCATCGCTATAACTTACTGTCATGTTTGTACAACTCATATTTTAAATTTTAAGGAGGACATGTGCCTACATCGATTACTACTCCGTTACTATCAACCTGCATATATCCCGTACTTGTTTTATAATATCCCGCTCCTACAGCTGAAGTTCCAAATGTGTTTGTAAATGCATAAGAATACTTCACAAGTGAATTATTTACTGCAGTAGTTCCTGAAGCAATGTAAAGGTCATCAGTTGTTCCTGTAGCATTACATGCATCTACAGGATTTGCAAAAGATGTTGCGTTATAAGGTGTTGCAACTAATAATGCAGAACATACCGGAGAAAATAAAACGTTTGTATTAACACCTGAAACTGATAAAGGAGGAATTAAAACAGTAATTTGTACAGTCGTACTAACCGCTGTAGTTTTTGAAAATACAGCTAAATTATTAGGGTCTTGTGTTGTTGTAAAATTTGTAGTACTATTAACTGTATAACCAACATTAGTTGGGGATTGTACCCACGATGTGCCATTCCATGTAAACGATGGTTGATTGGTTACTGAAGTGCCTGCAGCTAGTGAAGTATCTCCCATCCATATGGCATCATTATTACCCGGTGATTGATATCCTTCTCCCGTAATCCAATCGTTTACTACTGTTGAGTTATGTACTATTTGAATTCCATAACAATCATTAGCGTTTTGACTAAGAAACATTCTACTAATTCCCGCTGCGTTACCTGTATCAATTGTTAAATTATAAACACCCGGACCTTCTGTTGTACTTCCCATAAAATATGAAAAGGCACTTAAAAAAGGTTGTGATGAACACGCTTGATTACAAGATGGACATACACCAACTGCACCTAACGTACCGCCTGTTTGTCTTCGCCATCTATTATTATAAGAATACCATCCATCAGGTGCTAATACGGACAAAGCATTGTCTGTATAAACAGCTGTAGCTGTTTGAAAATCGTTTGTATCTAAATAATAATTTACCGTTATTCCCATTTTATTTTATTTTACGAACACCCACAACAAGCGTCTTGCTCACCTGTAGGTGAATAACACATTTGTAATCTAAAGGTTGACCTTAAATCATATACCAAATATAAAAAATCTAAATCATTGTTTGGCATTGTAAACTCACCATAATAATTAACCGGAGCTAATGTGGTATTTGTTGTTAACCAATTTGACGCACTATCTATAGCTGTTAATAGATTCGTTATATCTGTTGAATTGTTATTATAATTTGTTGCACTTCTTAAATATCCAAACCTATCTGATGTTGTATCAAACACATAATCATCTGAAGGTTTAAATACTGTACCTAGCTGTACTGTCGAGTTGTCAGTTGGTATTGCATTAATACCTTGACCTCCTGTTACCTCTACAAAGCTTGAAACTAACGGACTTGTACCACTTGCGAACTGAACAAATTGAGTTGTCCTCATTGATTGAAAAGCTGCATCAGTATAATCATAATAAGTATGTATTAAAGAACCTGAACTTGAATCACTTGTAACAACAATAGTTTTAACTGTAATTTGGTCTGCTTGTGGACAGCTGACAGATAATCCTAAACTTTGTGCGTTACCGCCTGAAACTGTAACATTAACTGTAGCTGTATTAACAAGTAAATTGTTTTTATCAAAAGTTGATGTGCCACCTCCTGTTATATCACCTGTGTTTACAACCTCAGTTCCATCATAATCTACTGTAATTTTAAAAGTAGTATTAATATCAAGAATAGGTGCAGTATACGTTATTGCTACTTGACCCGTTGGTTGTCCTAATCTTACAATAAATGATTGTGGTGTTGATGGAGATAGAAGTCCATAATTTATAGATATACCACAGTTTTCTTCTTGTGCTTCTGCGGGTAATAAAATACAATTGTTCGATAAAACATATTCATTCATGTATGGGTCGTAACCTCCAAGTTTTTGTGTATTAAAAGAATTAATAAATAAATCTCTAAAAAATCCACGCATCCCCATTTCTGAAACAACAGCTAACTGTTCATTTTGCATATTTGTACCACGCAATTGTAACACAGCACCTCTTTTAGAATCTGTAAAATATTTGTCAGAACCATAACAAACAAAACTTTCAGGGTTGTTACTGATACCATAAACTTCTTTTCTTGCTATTTGTGTACCTAAAACTTCAGGAACTGACGCTACCGCACCTCCTCCTGTAGAATCTGTTAATAAATTTTTACCTGCTAATACATAAGAAATTTTATCTTCTTGTAACACCAAAACATCTGTCTCTCTACCAAATAATTTAACTACAGGACCAAACGAATCTTCTAATATTTTATAATTTGCTACACTAAAATTAAATTCATTTAGTCTATTAATATTTGAAAAATCACTATACCTGCCACTATATGTTAAATCTGCAAATCTATGAGCTTCTCTATATTCTTGATTAGCTGTTGTTGTAACTCTATTACCAACTTGTAATTCTTGACCACCAATAGAATCTAATATTTTAAAACTTTCTACACCGTTTCCAAATGAATAACAATTAAATAATGTTGTTTGTATTTTACCTGCAGTTGCTGTAGTTTGTGTTCTATTTCCTGCAAGAATTTGTGCAGCTGTTCCACCGCCATGTAATCCGGTAGTTGAAATAATAGGATAGCTTTGGTCTCCTTCATAAAAAACATCCGGCAAAGATTCTTGTGGTTCACTTTCAAAAATTATAGTATCTTCACTTCTAAAAACAGTTACTTCAATTTTAGAACATGAACGCCTTCTACTACCTTGCCCAATACCGGAACAGCTTTCTGTACCTGTAGCACATAACCATAATCCATTATCTGTAGTACTTCTTACAAATCTATATTTATTATCAGTTACACTATTTGCAGTCATACCTGCTTCAACTTCTGTAGGTCTGTTATTAAAAGCAAACGTACGATTAGATAATAAAGTATTTGTTGGAGGATTTCCGGCTGATGTACTTCCACCTGTCCATAATCCATCATCAAGTCTCAATCCAATATTGTCACCATCAAACCATTCTTGAAAATTAGCATAGTTAGCTGAAGAAACCAAATCTAAATCTAATTCATAAATTCTTCTTTCACATGCATTGTTACCATCACCTGTTCCTAAACGTCTAAATCTAAAATATAATTTTATACGACTACCTTCAGGAATAGTATAGTCACTATATAAATATCCGGAAGGCTGACCCGATGAGGTATCACCTCGATTGACTAAACATGCAGCCATAGGAGAATTTCCTGAATTATCTGTACACTTTTCATTTTCTTTAAACTGAACAGCTCCTTCATCTAAAATTACATTAAAGTCATTAGGAACTATACGCATGTATGTTCCTGCCGGTGCATCTATTTGATTTGAAGAAAAAGAAGAATCAAATTTTATAAATCCTGATTGTTGAGAAACTTTTTCTAAAACTGTAGCAACAGCACAGTTACTTACCGAGCCTGACGTATCAGCTTTAACATTAAGTCTTTGTCCTTCAGAAATTTTTTCTACATTCTCTCCCTCTAACAAAAACCAATAACCTGCTGCATTTGGGTCATTTATAAATAAATTACTATATATAGTTTCGTATGTAGTTTCTGATGGTTTTAAAACAAACTTATATCTTTTTGCCCAAAAAGGCGGTAACATATTTGTAGGTATTTCTATGTCAATATTGTTTTTAAAATCTGAAACGGAACATGGTACATGAACTGAAGAGTTAGGAGCTAGTAAAGCTGTAGATGAACGACCAAAATCATCCATATAAACAATACCAACTGCATAGTCTCTATTACTATGTAAGCTTTCTGTATCACTTATTTTTTGAAAAGTTGCTTGGCTAGTTTGAATACTAAAATATTCTGTTATTGTTTGAGTAGGTGTGGTTACATTATTTACCCATTGCATTGCAGGAATCTGCACAATAATAGAGTCTCCTGAAACCGTAGCTGTTATTGAACCAACTGCCGGATAAGTAACAGGACCTATTCCTGAAGTATATGCAAAAAGAGAACCTAAAACATTTGGCATCAAACAATTATATTCATCTGTCCAAGTTGTTCCTGCAGAACATGCAGTTGAAATTGGCTGACCCGGACCTACAGTAGCTTGAAATTCTGTAGAGTTTACTAAAGAAGTAACCGAATTATAATTTGTTGGTAATGTATATGTAAATGATAAATCTAATTGTTCTACTGTTTGACTTGGAGCAGGAGTTCCTGTAAATGAAAAATGCACAAGTCTTATATCAAAAGATATTTGAGCACCTGTTATTAAATCAAAATCACTTAAATCCAATGTGATAATTGAATTAGTAATTGTTTGAGTTCCTGCTGTAGTGTCTATTGTGTATGTTCCGTCACTTAACGCTGTAGGCACATCGTTTAATCCTATTGGTTTGCTTACAAGTGTTGTTGTATAATCTAAATTAATAGGCTCTCCATTAGAAGATGTTAAATTATATCCTTCAATATAATTACCATAAATTAATCTGTTACCCATTAAAGTTTGTGTTTTTGCCTTTAAGGGTACAGCATCATATAATCTTCCAAGTTGGTCTGAGTTTAATATTGTAAAAATTTGATTACTATCAAATTCAAAAGTTACATCTAGATTGTCTACAAAACCATTTTCTGCTTTATCAAATTTATCTATTACGTTTATAGTATTTTTATTTGACTCTTTAAACAAAACCTCAATAGACTTTACTAAAGCACTTCCTGTATTGTAAGTTACGGAAACACCATTTCTAGCATTCTCCATACCATTATTTAACTTATCATCAATACCTATAGAAAAGGGTTTAGGTAAAAACGCAGGCTTTGACCATTGTGAAGTAGCGGAATAATCATCATCTTGATATTCATATCGATACGCAAAACAAATAAGCTTGTCTTCTAAATAATTATTTTCTTGAGGTGAGTTAAATAAACTGAATGAAGGACTTGTAGTAGGAGGTTTTTTAATAACCAATAAAGATTCAGCTGTAGTAACATCTATATTATTAAAAGGTTCTTGATAATTTCTTTTAACATTTATAAAACGAGGAGGATTAATATTGTCAGTAAAAAACAATAAGTCTTCAACTTTATTTATAGAGTGTATTAAAAACTTTGGGTCAAAATTTAAAGTTGTATTAGTACCGCTTGTTCCTTCTTTCATTGTAACTACATGATAAGTAGTTATGTCATTCTGTTCATCAAACGAAACAATCATATCAATTTTACCTGTAGTTCCTACAGTATAAGAAGGGTCATGTACAAAAAAGTAAATGGTTTCATTAGAACCATCTTCATAAGCACCAATACATCTTGCATTTGTACTTAAATCAGTTCCATTAAAAGAAAGTGTTGTAACTTTTGTATTACCTTTTGAGTTTTCTACTGAACCAATTTCTGAAGCTTCCGTAGAACCTAATCTAACATTTAAAGCATCTATATATTGACCATTAGGAATTAAGCGTTCATCAACGCTTTTATTCATTTTACCCTGTATAAAATTCTTTTGTATATTTGCCATATTATTTTATCCATTTATCTTGACCTCTCATGTTTTGGATAAGACGACCCGGATGAATATTACTTACTCTAATCTTGGCATTTCTTAATAGTGATGATTTTCTTTTTAAAGCTCTTTTAACTACATACTCTTGAACACCAAGCTTGCTATTCAATATAGCATATTCTATATAAGCATACATGTAATCTTCAAATAATTTATTGACAGAAACTTTTGAGTCGTCACCATTTTCCATACCATCAGATATATATTCTAATATAGCTAATTTATCATTCATAGCTGAACTAAAATTTATTACACCTGCTTTTTTATCAATACGAAAAGTAGGATTAGCGTTAGCTGTTTCTGTGTTTAATCCCCAAGATGTTCCTATAGCCATGTCGAAAAACCATGCACCATCTACTTCCCATCCCCAATAACCATTGTAAGGAGCATTTTGATTTAAATACTGTGTTCTTTGTTTGTTTTGTAATCTTTCTTTTGTAAACTCTGAATTTTCAGGTTTTAAAATATTTCCATTTTGGTCAAACAATATATTACCTGCGTTATCTTGTAGATAAGCACTAGCACTATTTATTTGTACATTTTCTACTAATGGTCTTAGTAATCCGTTGTAAGATAAAGATATACGAACCCAATTAACATAATCAGATGGTAGTACATATCGTAATGTATCACTAATCTGTAGCTCTAATACTTTGACTTCTTTAAATGCATCGTAGTTTAATTCTTGTATTGCTCTTTTTGCATGAAACAATATTTTGTATCTCTCCTCATTATTTACCAAAGAATGATTACCATTATACATTAACAAAAAATTAGTAATTATATCTTCTAAACTAATATATTGATATGAACCCCAATTCTCATCTTGAGGATTAGTGTTATTGTTTGTATAATATTGATATTGATTTATATAAGCCATTATTGTTCGTCTTGAGTTTCTATTTGGTCTTGCCCTAATGCAAACTGAACAACTTCAGTTTCTCTTATTTCCATTCCTGCAAATTGTAAAATCTTATTAACCAAGTCTTGAAAATAATCTAAAGGTAATTCAAAGTCTTGATAACTTGTCGTAACACTAAATTGAGGTTGCTGTGCCGCACCCAATGATACATATGTCCACATAGGTGTTTCAGGATATCTAATGTATTGTGCCTGAACTTGACCCTGTCCTACTATTGTAGCAGGAAAAACAGTTAAAATGCTTCCTTGTGTAGTGTAAGCAGGATATGTTTCTGTAGGTGCTGTATATAAAGAATTGTTTAATAATGTAATTTTACCTTGACTTACTCTTTCAGCTTCGCCCGTATAAGTAACACCATCAGCTTTGAAACATAATATTTTGTTTATAAAATAAAAATCAGAACCTGTTGTGACAACCGATGGCATTTGATATGTATTGTTAACACCTGTTGTTAAAGCAGCAGTAACTGAAAACATATCTATTACTTCTACTAAACCTTTTTTTATATCTGCATAACCTGTTCCTGACTGCCTTACATTTTCTTTGTTAATCTGATAATTGAATTGATAAAAAATATCTTCAAATAAATCTAACTGAGCTTGTTTAGCATATAAATTAAAATCAGCCGGAGATAAATATCCGTAATTATTTTTGTTTAATATAGCAAGAACAGCGTCATAAACTTGTTGTATCATCTGTATTCTTTTCTACAAAGATAAGCAAAAAAAAAAGAGGTTAATTTTTTTAACCCCTTTCTAATTTATTATTTTTCTAAACGTTTTTCTAGCAGTTTTAATGCTTCCACGCCTTCATCTGATTGAAGATAAGAAGATACTATATATAGCGGGTCTTCGCCAAATGGTATTGTAACCATTCGTTTTTTGTTAGACGATGTATTAAAATGTACATCTCTTTTGTTATTTTTATATATTAACAATTTGTTATCAAAAAACATTTGAACTTTAGACTGTAATTTTAACATAGGGTCATTAACTATGTTAATTAAATCTGCAGGATTATTTCTTGCAAAAACTAACATATCTCTTTTTAATTCTGCTGTAGACATTTTATTAACATCTCCAAATAAAACTCTACCAATCATTTCTAATTGAGCAAGCGTCATTTGTCTAGCTAAAATTAAAGCATCAACCTCAGCATACATTTCTTCAACGTCTTGAGCTGCTTCTTTTCCTTTATTAATTTCTTCAAACAATGCACCGTTTTGAGGATGTAAAGCTAAAAATTTTTGTAACACTTGATTTTCTTTAATCACGCTTAACATACCATCTTCAAATATTATAGGTTCTAATATAACGTTACCATCTTGGTCATCCACAAAAGGTGACTTTTGATTTTTAGCATAACGCAAAGGTTTGTTAACACCTTCATCAGTATCAAAATGCATTAAGGGAAATCTTTTACTATGTTGAGAAGCTAACATAAAAGCTAAAGGAGCTTTATCTCCTTTTAGTCTGTAGACTTTATCTACATATTCTTTTTTATTTTTCATTTTATTATATTTTAATTTAATTTAATTTTAAAAAAAAAGGGAGGAGGTTAATCCTCCCTCTTAATATATACTCTTATTATGATTTAAATAAGAAGAAGTTGTTAGCTCCTAGAGTACAAACACATCTTTCAGATAGGAAGTTAACTTCCATTGCATCTAAATCTTTGTTGCTTGCTCCACCTGCAGAACCTGTAATCCAAGACTTATAACGTCTGTCTTCAGCTTCTGAAGCTCTATATCTAACATGTAAGAAAGGTCTCTTAGCGTTTTTACCAAGTATTTGGTCATAAACAGTAGTAGAACCTGCAGGAACTAAAAGTCCGTTGATTGCTCCACCAATTAATCCACCTCTCATTGTTGGGTCATTTAAGTATTTCCACTCAGACTTGTAGAAGTCATAACCTCTTCTAAATCCTGTGAAACCTAAATTTAACGCCATCTCCTCATCGTTATCAAATAGTCCATAAGATGAACCACCTGCACCATAAGAATTTTGAGCTGCTAACATATCATCAATATCAAAAGAGAAGTTTCTGTTTACGAAAATTACATTTTCTTCAATAGAACCTTGCTTATCTAATCTTGAAATAATGCTATCGAATCCTGCTAAATCAGTAGGATTACCTGCACCCCAAACATTTCCTCTAGCTTCTACTACATAGAATACACCTTCAGAACCTTTGTTACCTGCATCTGCATAAACTGCTTGAGTAGCAACACCTGAACCTGCTTCTGCCGGTACAGCTTCTACCATAGCTGTTTCTAAGTAATCATCGAAACGTAATCTAGTTTCGTGCTCTGATTTAAGATACCATAAATATCCATTTGCTCCATCTTCAGTTTGAATTTCAATCCATCCAATTTGTGCCATATCAGAACCTGATACTTGGTACTTATCTTTTAAGATAATTGGAGAGTTTTCAAAGATGAAATCGTTAGATATTAATCCACCTTCCATTCCATTAACTCCTTTTTTGAATTCAGAACCATAAATAAATACAGATACTGTTCCTGCGTAAGCTGCTAATCCTGCTGCTTCGTAGAAGTTAACAGTAAATGTAGTAGCTGTTACAGCTGTTACGATACCTTTGTTATTTAATGCAGAACCTGCTGTATCATCAGAAATCATTACTGTTTGACCTTTTCTGATACCGATTTGTCCTGCTGCACCTGCCGGTGCTACTGAACCTGATGGTTGTCTTGCAGGGTCAATTTGAGCTGCAGGAACTGTAAAAGTTTCCGCTGCTGCACCCGCTGCTGCACCACCTAGTACACAATTTACATATTTAATATGTAACCTTCCTTGCTCTGCCCATTTGATAAGGTCTGAGTTAGAAGGCATTTCAGCACCAACCATTCTTAAGAATGATGATACTGTTCTATTACCATATCTCTCAAACTCTTTTTCATAAGTATCCGGTAGATACTGATTCAAAAAGTTAAATTGAGTATTGGTAATATAGTTTGACGACAACGCTACTTGCTGAGCACTTGGCTGCAATTGAAACGTTGGAGCTGCTAATACTGCCATAATTTTAATTTTTTTTTGTTAGACTATTATTTTCGTTTTACACTTTTAATCTTTAAACCTCGACCTGAATCGGTATTTAAAGCTCTTACTCTCATTCCTCCTTTAGTAGTTCCTACTTCGGGTGTGTTTCTAACTTTCATATTTATATTTTTTGTTTTACGAACTACGTCAGTAACACCATCCGATTGACCTTGTTCATAAAAGAACTTGGCAAACTTTTCAGGATTCATGGCAAGTGATAAAGCTCTGTGGTATCCGTATGCATCATTCATTTGACCTGAACTATCCATGAATTTATTTATAAAATTCATAACATTAGATTGTTTAGATAGTAATTCTGATACATCTCCCGGACTATAAGTGACATCTTTATCACCTACTTTAAACTCAAAACCTTTGAACTCATTTGAAAAAACTTCTTTGGTTTTTTGTTGAAATACCTCAGAATTTTTTCTAGCCGTCTCCTCTTTGCTTTTTGCACTCTCTGCAAATTGTTTATATGCTTTAAGCTCTTCACTATCATTAGAACTAGCAACCGTTCTTGACTCAAGGGGTTGTTTATATTGTTCTTTTTGTTCGTTAAAATACTTTCTAGCTTTAACAACTGCTCTCTTTTTTGCTAGCTTTCTTTTCTTTATTACCTGAGCGTCATCTACATCTTCATCAAATCTGTAGTCATCTAATAATGCATCTACATCTTCTGAATCAATAGCTTCGTCAGTTGCTAAAAAATATTCAGCTAACAAATTATCAGGTTGCATTTCCTCAAAGTCTCTGTTTAATTTAACATAGTCGTTGATTCCTCTACCTGTTTCTTTTTTATATTTTAAAAAGGAAGAAACATCTTCCGGTAATTCCGGCTGCTCTTCTCTTTCTTTTAACAAGTCTTCAAATGAATCGATAGACTTATTATATCTTTTTTCTAAATAATCTTTTACTGAACTATCAGTCAGTTCAACATTATTTTCTTCTTTTTTCTCAACTTCCGGTGCTTTATCACTTTCAGTTGTATTTTCTGTTTGTAGAGCACTCTTATCTAAAAGCTCTTGCTCAATTTCAGCTTTGCCCTTTTCAGGTGCAGAAACCTCTCTTACTTTAATGTTTTCTAAATTCATTTGATTTAATTTTAATTTATTACAAAGTTACACATTTACTATTACTTTTTTTTAAGTATTATCTAGGGTCAAATTCAGCTAAATTAAAACCATCTAAACTATCCTCATTAGATTCAAATGATTGCGGAGGTAGATTGTTTTTCTTTTGATTTATTAAATTTGACTGCTGAGTATTTTGCTGACTAATTCTTGAAGCTTTTGCTTCTTCTCTTTGTTTTTCTCTAGCACCTAATGCTTCAGACTCTTGACCTTTTATTTGCATATTATACTGAAACTCTTTATCCATCAAATCAGCTTTTAGCTCAGCTTCTATTTTCATTTTTTCAATTTCAAAAGCAATGTCAGCTTGACGATATTGCATTTTAGCTTGAGATTCTGCTTGTATTTTTTGCATAGATATTGCAGCTGCAGCTTGTTGAGATTTCATATTAACATTCGCTTGCATTTGCATTTTCATCGCTTCTTTCTTTTGGTCGTCTTCAGCTTTTTGTTTACGCTTTAATTTTAACAATTGATTAGCTAATTTAATATTTCTTAATTCTCTAATGTCAATAGCGTCTTCTAAATTAATATCTTGTTTAGATAAAGCCATTTGTATGTTTTGCTCTAACATAGCTTTTTGTTCTTCATCAGGAGAAACCTCAATAAAGATTCCAAAATCATATATATATAAATCAGATATTTCTTCCAATATAGAAGTGTTGTATTTACCAATTTGATTAACTAACTCTTCTTTAAAATCAGAATACTCTAAAACGTCAGCAACTCTATAAGACAAAGCTTCAGCTAAAGTTCTATAAATATATAACGCACCTTCTAATATATGTCTAGTTGCTACATTAGAATTTAATGCGGCAAGTTTTTGCACACCAACTAATGCATCAGGACTAGGAGTAGAGCCATCTCTTGCTTCATTCAATCCTGTTACTGTTCTAATCATATCCATATAATGATTATAATTAGTAATCAACATTTGTGTTTTACTAGCTCCACTATTAGAAGTTAATTGCTGAATAGGAACTCTAGCATTATTAAACTCACCATCTTGAGTATAACTTCTACCTACAACACTACCTGTTTGAAAATACAACCTTAATGCATCTTCAGGATTATATGCGTTACCTGTACCTAAATCAACTTCACTCAATCCATCAGCATCTATAAATACACCGTCAGGAACTACTTTAGCAATTACTTGTTGTAACTTCAAATGTGTAATTTGAATTAAATCAGCAAATGGAATCATTCTTCTAGTCAATGACTCTATATTTCCTTTATACATTCTAGGAGCTACAGCTACATAATTAGAAATAGCATGCTGAGAAGCAGATTTTGGTCTAACCATATTTTCCGCTAACTCCCATTTTAATATAAAGTTTGTTCCCATAACCATAACACCTTCATACCACACATCAATTCTTTTACTTACTTTTTCAAAATTTCCTTCTTCCATTACTTCGTCAGGAGGATTGAATTGGTCATCTTTTTCTATTACTCTTGAACCGCCACCATCTAATTTCTTTTTCTTATACACATATTCTTTTGTGGTCTTATAATTAAAATACATTAAAGTTGCGGTATCTCTATAAAATATACTGTTTTGATAATACTGTGCAGTATTAAAATAATCATACCAAGATTGACTGTATTTACTTATTTCTTCTAAATCTTCAGGAGTTAAAGTAGGGTCAATCTTAATTAATTCTATAATTGGTACAGTTTTAATTTCACCCCAATAAAAACAATCTTTAAAATGTTTGTTTTCAGTATAACTATAAACTAGGTTTGCAGGGTCAACATAATTAACTGTCACACCACTTCCCGGTAAAAATTCATGTTTAGCACAACCAATTCCTAAAACTGTAATATCATAATCAATTTGTTTACGAATGTCCTGATAGTGGTTTTCAGCAAACAAAGTATTAATAGCTTCTTCTTCAGCTATTTCCACCGCAGGCTTGTAATTCAAATTCATATATAACGAAAGTTCTTCATCATTTTCAGGAAGACTATCAGGTTGTGTAATAAAAGGGTCAACACCAAAATCTTTTTGTATATCTAACAGGATGTCTTTACCTGCCATTTGACCTTGAATTACATCTTGATATTTACTTCTATTTTGTTGCGACATTGCATCTTGAGCGTAAGCTTCAACTTTAAAAAGTCTATCTGACATACCATTAACTACTATGTCTACAAATTTAGGAATAACAGGAACTATAGACCAATCTAAGTTTAAGTAACTTAAATCTCCATCTACAGCTAGTTCGTTTTTATACTTGCCAATGTTTTGTTCTCCCCTTGCATATAGCCTAAGTCGATTAAAATTTTCCCATTGGCTATAATATCTACTACCAACGCCATCTCTTCTAAACCATTCATATTGAATAGCCTGTCCTATTTGTAATCCAAACTCAGCGGTTGCTTTTTCTGCATCTGAAACAAACTGACTCGGGAATCCTGTGGACGTTATATCTATCTTAATATCTTTCATTTATAATATTTTGCTTAAAGTTCCTGTGTTAGTGTATGTTGCAAAGTTAATGCTTATTTTTGACTCTTTTTTGGTAGGTAAATAAAGGTGTTTTTGATTAGCCATAATAGCCAATCCTGAGCTTATTGTAGCATCAAATTTTGTTCTATTTGATATATCAAATTTTGCCCAATCTTCAAGGGTGCGAATAAATGGCATTATACCCATATCTTCACTATCTCTAAACGTTCCTTCAAAATCCAAACCAACATGTTTTTCAATATAAGACTCAATAGCAGATGCATGAGACTGTTTTACGTCTTCACTTGAATTTGGTATACCCCCTAATTCTCTTTCTGTTTTTGATAACTTATTAAATACTTTGTCAGGTCTATTCATACTAAAACCTCTATATCCTCTGTTTTTAAAATGATACAAAAGACGAGGTTTATTATTTTCACATAATAATGGCATACCATAAAATACACACGCCATTAAAACATCTTCAAAAAATATCTCAGCTGTTTGAGGTCTTGCGACATATTCTAAAAAAAATTCATTAGAAGGAGCATCGTCCATATTAAACTTAGTCATTCCATGCAAAGCTCCATTAGAACCTCCTCCACCTACAACTCCGGATATATCATAACTATCACAACCAAAAGAACCGATATGTTCATTAGCAGGATATTTTTTTCCATTTTTTACATAATGTCTGTTTTGTAAAGATTTTTTTGGTGTCCATCCTACCATAAACCTACCGTTTCTGTCAGGTCTAAACATTACTAAAGAATCTTTAATTCCATCTTTCCAATAAAAACTTCCTTTAGTAACATGATGTTCCATAATTAAAGAATCATTATAATCAATTTGTTGATATATTTTAGTTAAATTAAATAATGACTGCTTACTTTCATCACGAAAAGCATGAGACTCAGTTCTTGGAAATTGTCTGTAATATTCGTTTAACGCATCAGGGTCTGACTTTAATGAATCAACTTCATTTTGCCAATACTCAATTGCTCCTATTTTAATCATTGCATTATCAATTCCTAACACAGGTTCTTTAGGTGTTTCTAAAACAGGCATACCATATCTGTCAATAAACCCCTCCATATTCCATTCCATTGGAATAAATAAATTATATAAACCTGATTTAGTTTGACCGTTAGCATTTCTATTTGTTGGGTCAGAATCTTCATAAAGATTTTTAAAATTTCCACCACCCTTAGATAATGCATTAGACGTAGACCCCATCATACACTTACCAATTATTTTACTACCTAATCGTAAACAAGTTTTAGTAACTCTCCAATTATTTAAAATGTTATTAGGCTTTAACCATTTTCCACTTTCATCATGAACTAATAATAATAATTTTTCTCCATCATAGGAGTTGTCATCTGTATTTTTCCAATCTATTGTAGTATCTAATCCGTCAAGTTCTTCATCCTCAACGTTATACATATTTTTTTTAGTAATCTTAGAAGCAGGAATTCTAAAAGCTAATTCAGTTTTAGGTTTGTCCATACCATCTTGAATAGGTTTAAAAAAGAAAGGTAGATTAGTTCCTATTGGAACTACTTTATCTGTAAACATTTTTTTTGCATCAGAACCTGTTTTAGATAATATTCCAACTCTAGAATCTTTAGCTAATGTTCCTGTATTTATACATTCTGAAGAACCCATAAAAGAAAATCCGGAACGTCTAATTTTTAAATAACATAATCCAAAACTTCTTATATCAGCTTTACATGCTTCCCAATAAATAAAAAACCATCTATTGGCTTCTCTATAATCAGGAAAACCAACATCTATTTTTGTCCATTGAAGATATACATAATGTGAACCCGTTATGTAAGTTGGCTTGCCATTATTGTAAAACCAATGTCCATCTTCTCTGCGGTCAAATTCATTTTCAATATAATCTACCCATTGATTTTTAAATGCAGAAGGCATATCATTCCATTGAAATATAGATGTAATTCTTTTTAATACTTTAGGATATTCTTGTCGTTCCCAATATTGTTGAGATTTATCAGTATGTCTTTTTGTAATGATTTTTGGTTGTAATGGCAACGCTATATCTACACCATTTATTTGGATTATTTCTCCTATTTGACCTGTACGAGATATTATAACAATACCGTACTTTTCATTAAAACCATATTCCCAAGTTTTTGCTCTATTTTTATTTGTTAAAACAGATTTAGGAATAACATCTACAAGTGTAGTGTATATTTTATTTAGACCTTCGTTCTGCAAATCCTTGATTGGTATTAATTTTTGTTTTTACTCCTTCAGTTTCTAATGCGTCTCTTTCTATTTCTATTCTACTTAATATTTCAAAAGCATCAAATATTGCTAACTTTTTTGTAGCTGCTGCATTTTTCAATCTATCAGCTGAAACATCATCTTCTGTTCCTGTAACAATTTTTTCTTTTGCTACATTAATTAATTCTTCAACAGCTTTTTCTGCTGCTTCTATTATTTTTAATTTAACATCTTTATTGCTCATAGCTTTACTGTGATAAATTTAGACATTATTCTGTAAAGAAGAACTCCATCAACTGTAAATTCATATTCACTATCAGGTTGAAAGGCAACTTCATCACCAACTTTTACACCATGATTTATAAGCTCTTGATTAGGATATTTAATTTTACCAATCAAAGGTTCGTATTTAACCACTTTATCTAAATAATAATCTTTAGATTTTACAGGCTCTACAAAACAATACTTATCATGTGCATACCACTCATCATCAGACTTATATAAAAAAAATTGGTCATTATCTATAAAAAATAAATTATCTTTAAAATAACTTTTACCACTTTTTTCATGCCCTTTCATATCATAATATATTTTAAATACATTATGATGTACTAATAAAAGGTCGTTAATTTTTATAGGACCACAATAATTTAAAGGTAAAGAATTTACTCTAGCGAAACGATTTGAAAACTTATGGTCTTCTTGAGAAGTGCTTACTATAAAATCTACCTCTCCTAATTTCTTAGTATTATCGTAACGTTTCCCTTTTAATGGTTCTACAATAAAGCTGTGAGGTGATTGCATGTGATTTCATTAGATTAAAAATTTATATTATATTCGATTGATATTGGCATAGCGTGATTAAAAGACTTCCAAAGTTTTATTTCTTCTCCTTGAATTATATATATAATAAAAGTTTGATTTTTTAAATCATGTTTTATTAAATGAATAACATAGTTACCACCTAAAACTTCTTGCCCTACTAAATAATGCATAGCACCTGACTTATAATCAGGACCTACAGAAATCTTTCTTATGTCCATTATATTAAATTACTAGAATGCGTCTTCTACTCTATATTTAACTTTAAAAGTTAAAGTTCCTCCACCCTGAGATGGATTTGCTGCTGCTGTAAAAAACAATCCATTGTTTACTAAAATTTGACCATTAGCATTTCCTTGACTTTGAACCGGAGGTACAGCTTGATAAAAATCAGCAGCACCATTTACAATTCCGTTATCAAAAGCTCCAAAAGGTCTGTATTGTGTATTAGCTCCACCATTATCATATCTAATAAAAGGGTCAGCTGCAAAATCAAATACAGGAGCTGTATAGTCTAGTTTCCATAAACATTCTACAACAGCAATTAATTTGTTTGCACCCGGAGAAGGAGCAACTTGTATAGGTGTTGAACCAATAGCTAACATCTGAGCATTAGTTATTGTTGTAGTAACTTCTAATATATCATAATTACTATCTTTCCACTCTAAACCTGTATTCCCTGCATTCTTAGCTAATATTTGATTAGCAGTTCCAAGATTATTACCTGCATCAGCTATATTTTCTGTAAAGAAATTCTGCCATCTATTAACTGTTCCCCCTAAATTAATATCTTTATCTGTAACAGGAATTATAATTCCTGTACTATTAAGTTGTCCTTTAGTTGTTATATTTGTTGGTAAAGCAATTGTTAAAGATTGATTAACACCAACAGTTTCTATTTCGTTTGCAGTTCCAAGAATTGAAAGACTTTGTGAATTTAAATCTACAGTAGGTGTTCCTGTATTGGTATCACCTAAAAACTCTAAACTTGAGTCATCCATGTCAACCCATTCTAACTCTATGTTGTTTGCAGTTCTTGCTAAAAGTTGACCTGCAGTTCCACCTGTAGTCCAAATCATTGCATTTGCAGATGTATTGTTTGTTAAAATTTGAGCTGCACCACCCGTATTATTACCTGAATCTACTATTTGATTAGTAAATAAATTTAACCATCTATTACTTGTTCCTCCTAAATTAAATGTTAAATCAGTTGAAGGCAACATTGGACCTCCACTATTTAATTGACCCGGTGTTGTAATATTTGTAGGGAAACTAAAAGTTACTGTTCCTGCATTCTCAAGAGTTTTTATCTGACCTGTTGTACCTGCCATAACAACAGTACTTAAATCATTTACAGCTGTTTGGTGTGGAGGAGTTTGGTCATCACTTATTTTCCAACTACTATATTCATTATTATCAACCCAAACCAATGCATCATTAGTTGAATTTTTAGCCAACACTTGCGTAGCAGTACCACCCGTAGTCCAAGTCATTGCAGTTCCTGCCGCATCGTTTGTTAAAATTTGAGCCGCTCCACCTGTCAAATCATCTTTATCAACTATTTGAGTAGTAAATAAATTTAACCATCTGTTAACTGTGCTACCAAGATTATGTGTAGCATCAGCTGTAGCGATTATTGCACCTCCACTATTTAATTGACCCGCTGTAGTTATGTTAGTCGGGAATGCAAAAGTAACCCCTTGATTTAATACGACAGCTTCTATTTGATTTGCTGTTCCTGTAAAAGTTAAAGTTTGAGTTGGTAAATCTACACTTCCTGCAGTTGAACCGTCACTTATACTTAATGTTTTATCATTCGCTTCATTAACCCACTCTAACCCTGTATTAGCTGCATTCTTAGCAAGAACTTGACCTGCAGTTCCTAAATTGTCGCCTAAATCTGCAATATTTTGAGTAAAGAAATTCTGCCATCTATTAACAGTACTACCTAAATTTTCAGTTGCATCAGATGTAGGGATTATCGGTCCTAAAGAATTTAACTGACCTCTTGTGGTAATATTTAAAGGTAAATTGAAGGCTATAGTTTGAGCTACAGGATTTGTAACTTCAATAGCGTTAGCAGTTCCTACTAAAGAAAGTTTTTGTGTAGGTAAATCAATAGAGGTTGCTGTAGCTCCACCGGATGATATGCTTACATTTAATGTGTCAGACGCTCCATTAGTAATCCACTCTAATCCTGTATTAGCTGCATTCTTAGCAAGAACCTGTCCGGCTGTTCCTAAATTGTTTCCTGCGTCTGCAATATTTTGAGTAAAAAAGTTTTGCCACCTGTTTGATGTACCACCTAAATTAGTATCTAGGTCTGTAACAGGGATTATAATTCCTTTAGAATTTAACTGACCTCTTGTAGTAATGTCTTGAGCTAATCTAAAAGCCGCTGTTTGATTAGTAGCATTTACTGTTTCTATTTCATTAGTTGTACCTACCAACCCTAAACTTTGAGTTGCTAAGTCAACTGTAAATGTAATAGAACTTGAAGAAGTTAATCTAATATTTAAATCTTCGTTAGGAACATCTTTCCATTCTAATGCTGTACCACCTGAATTTTTACCTAAAAACTGCGTAGCTGTACCTAAATTGTTTCCTGCATCTGCAATGTTTTCGGTAAAGAAATTTTGCCATCTGTTAGCTGTTCCACCAAGATTTACGTTCTTATCAGTAACAGGAATTATTATACCTGTGCTATTTAATTGACCCGGTGTTGTTATGTTAGTTGGGAATGCTAGCTGCATTGTTTGTGCACCATCACCTGTTGTTGTGATTTGATTAGCTGTTCCTAATATTCTTAATGATTGTGTTGGTATATTTACTGATGTTGTACTAGTATCATAAGAACAAGATAAATCATCTACAGTTCCTATAGCAGTATCTACATAAGTTTTTATTGCAAGTGTGCTTGCAATGTTTGTGTTTGAAGCTCCTAATAAAGTCGTAGCTGTTATTAATGATGAACCACTAACCGCTCCGCTAAGCACAAAACTTGTTGGAACAGTTAGTGTTATTATTTCTCCTACATCAGCTCGTAAATCATCTATACGAGCAACACCATCGATATATAAATCTCTCCACTCTTTAGAAGCAGAACCGATATCATATGTATCGTCAAGTGCAGGAATTAACGAACCCGGTATATTCCCAAATAAATAAACACCAAGATTTTCTACAGTAACTGTTTTTGTTGCTAACGCAGAATCCTTGTCTGTTAATATTAAATAATCGTCACCAACCGGTGCGATATTGGGATAACTCGTAGTGTCGCTAATTTTTGCCATTATTCTACTTTTTCTAGAGGTTTATTTTCTTTTTCTTCTTCATCAGCTTTTATTTCCTCAGCACTTTTAACCTCACCGGTCTCCATGTTGATACTGCTGTCTTGTCCGTACTTAGTTATTAAATCTTGTTCTAATACTGCGAAATCAGATTTAATTTTATCAATTTCTTTTATAATAGCTTGATGCTGTAAAGCATTATCAGCTAATTGCATTTTGCTTTTATTAAAGCTAATTTGTGCGTCTTGAATTGATTTTAATTCTTGTTCTTCTAATTGTTTTGCCATTTGATTAAATTTTAATTGTTTAACATTATTTTTATTCTACAAATATACTACTTTTTAAATTAAACACCGGAGACTTTACTTATAGCACTTTTTGGTAAACCTACAACTCTACTTATATTTGAATTTAATACTCCTGCCACATTATTTTCATATCCGGCTGATGTTGCAGTAAAACTTAAATAGGGTATAGTACTAAAATTTTGATAACCATTTTGAATTCCTGTAAGAGTTGGTTGTATATTGGCATAATCTTGATACCACATAACACAAACTTTAACATAATTAGATGTAAAAGCCGAAACAGCATTTGCATTTAACGACCAATAACTTAAATTATTTGTATCTGCCCAATATGTAGTTGCACCACCGGCATATACTGTATTAAAATCCACACTATCCCAATCACCTGCTACTAAATTAGAGTTTGCATTTCCTTGAGCTGTTGACTTAACTACTGCGATAGGAAAATTAGATGATGTAAATGTAGTTGGGTCGTAATATAATCTCAAATCTGTAATAGTATCAGATGCATATGAACTTACATCAAATGCCCACCATGACCTTTTTAACGTCCACTCACTCCCTTTACCTCCGGTAACATAGTTTCTTCTTACTGCTATAACATTTGAAGAGGTAGGCTGATTTGAAATACCATATCCCGTTGAACCATTTCTAACTTCTGCAAAACTTTCAGTAGATGCATTTTCCATGTACCCATATTTTGAAGCGTTTACTGTTGCCATATTATGCTATTTTAACCCAAGTATTATCAGGATTGAAATAAATATGATTAGTATCTATTGCATATCCGACAACTCTTGCAACATCATTTGTACCTGAAGGAGCTGTTGCTTGTAAATCTCCTTGATTAGTTGATAAATATAAAGGAGTTCCTAAAACAAATCCATGACTTGCTTTATAAATTATTCCTTGTAAAAGCATTCTATTTGAAGAAGCAGTTCCTGAAGTTTTTGCATATGCTAATAATCCTTTACTGCTATTTTCACTATCAGCATCTGTTTGACTCCAAGACGAACCTGAAAAATAATAAAATTTACCACCTGTAACAGAACCTGAACCAAAAGGTAGTACAATACCTGAAGTTTGATTTGTAGTAAGTGATGCGTCTAAATTAATATTAGTGTCTCCCGTTAGCCTTATATCTCCGCCTTGCATTGTAAGGTCAACATTAGATGATGCATTTATTGAACCATCATCTACTTCCATCTGCATACTTCCCGCTGCTTTAAATTGAATTTGAGATATTCCGTCTGTCTCAAAAGCATCACCTAGTAGCAATACACTTGAATTTGAAGAACTACTCATAACTACTTCACCATTAGATTGAAAATCTCCTTGTGTAGAAGTTACAGTTCCTCCAACTGTCAAACTTGAACCATTGAAAGTTAAATCAGAATCTGAAGTAATTCCTGAAGATGAGTTCCAATAAGCTACTCTACCTGATGAGCCGCTTCCTGTTACAGTTCCTGTATTTGTAGTGTATCCTGCTCCGTTAGTTAATTGATTGTTATTAGTAATACTATTATTAAACGTAACTGTCTCGTTTGAGGATTGATTAAGAGTTATTGCACCACCACCTGTTAACCCTGTTCCTGCAGTAAAAGTTATTGTAGGATTATTGATAGAAGATGAAGATGCCGCACCAATATCAGAACGCACTTGAGCAGCGGTTCTAGTTACTATCTGTGTTGCTTCAATAACACAAAAGGCAGAACCCGCTGATGATGCTGCTGTTGCTGTTAAAAATACATCATCAACACCAATACTACTTGCAGTAATTTGACCACCACTATATAAGAATCCTGAGTCACCCTCAATATTAGTAGCACTTGTAAATACAGCCACTCTATTATCAGCTCCACTAGAAGACGTTACTGTACCATTATTTGTAGCATTGAATGTAACGGTCTCATTAGAAGACTGATTTAAAGTTATTGTACCACCACCGGTAAGACCTGTTCCTGCTGTAAGAGTAATTGTTGCGTTATTAACAGTAGGTAGGGATGCTGAAGTTATATATCCGCTGTTATTAGTCCATTGGGATATATTACCGCTTTTATTGGTAAATGTCTGAGTATTTGAAGCAGTAGTAGTTCCTGTATTGGTAGTATATCCTGCTCCGTTAGTTAACTGATTGTTGTTTGTTATTGTGTTGGAAATAGTTAGAGTACCACCACTTGATGTAGATGTAAGCTCTGTTTGTATACCTGCTCCTTGTGCAAAAGTTACAGTTTCTCCATTAGTTACTGTACTTGTTTCTGTACCATTACCCTCTTTGAGAATCCATGAAGACATAGAGCCTGCAGATGTTAAATATCCTGAATCATTAGTCCATTGACTAATATTACCACTTTTATTTGTAAGTGTGTCAGTTGACGAAGCTGTTATATATCCTGCTCCATTGGTTAACTGATTATTATTAGTTATTGTACAATTCAATGTAACACTACCCGAAGTACCACCTCCACTCATTCCTGTTCCTGCCACAACTGCTGTTATATCACCTTGTGGTATACTTGGGAATGATACTAAATCACCTTCACCATTAACGTACTCCGAAGAACTACCTTGCCACACACCTGTCATAGTTCCTGAAGTAGTTATACTATTAGAAGCTACATTTAAAGCTGTACCATCTGTTTTAAAGTTTACACTTGTTACAGTACCATTATTACTCGCATTAAATGTAACTGTTTCATTTGAGGATTGATTTAAGGTTATTGTACCTCCGCCTGTTAATCCTGTTCCTGCACTAAAGGTAATTGTAGAGTTGTTCACCGTAGGTAAAGATGCTGAAGTTATATATCCTGCACCATTAGATAATTCGTCATTATCTGTTGGAAATCCTGTTACTGAGACAGCACTTAAACCTTGTCTGTTTAATGTTAAAGTACCATTACTATATGAACCACTTGTTACATAATAATTATCATTATCATCATTAGGATTAAATGTAATAGTATCTGTACTAGCGTTTGTAGTAATAGTCATTCCACCTGAAGCAACCAAAGTTAATGTGTCGTTGTTATTATCAGCGACAACTGTTGATTGTCCACTTACTGCAATGTTTTTAAATATGTTTTGAGATGAACCTTTGTCTGAGTTAGTTAAAGTTACAGTACCGGAAGTTCCTCCCCCTGACAAACCGCTTCCTGCTGTAACACCTGTAATATCACCTACATTTGTAGTGTAACCCGCATCATTAGTCCATTGACTAATATTACCTGATTTATTAGTGAAAGTTTGTGTGTTAGAAGCTGTTGTTGTACCTGTATTTGTAGTGTATCCTGCACCGTTAGTTAACTGATTATTATTGGTTATGGAGTTGTTAAATGTAACTGTTTCATTAGAAGATTGATTCAGCGTAATCGTTCCACCACCTGTTAATCCTGTACCGGCTGTAAGAGTAATTGTTGCGTTATTAACAGTAGGCAAACTACCTGACGTTATATATCCTGCTCCGTTAGTTAATTGATTATTATTTGTTATATCATTATTAAACGTAATACTTTCATTAGAAGAATTAAATGTAGCTGTGATATTTGTACCACCAACTAAACTTAATGTCTCTCCATTACTAATAGTAAATGAAGAACCACCAATAACTGCTGCTACACCAAAACCGGTCATGTACCCTGCTCCATTGGTTAACTGATTGTTATTAGTAATTGTACAATTTAAAGTTACTGACCCTGAAGTTCCGCCACCTGACATACCTGTGCCTGCTACAACAGCAGTAATATCACCTTGTGGTATTGATGGAAAAGTAGTAAGATTACCTGCTCCATTAACGTACTGTGAAGAAGTTCCTGCCATTGTAATAGCAAGAGTACCTGACGTAGTTACTGCTGAGCCTACATTAAACGCATTTCCTCCATGAGATATTCCTACACTTGTAACTGTACCTGTGTTTGTGGTATACCCTGCTCCATTGGTTAACTGATTGTTATTAGTTATGGAGTTATTAAAGGTAACCGTTTCATTAGAAGACTGATTTAAGGTTATTGTACCACCACCGGTAAGACCCGTTCCTGCAGTAAAAGTTATTGTACTATTATTAACAGTAGGTAAACTAGCTGACGTTATGTAATTTTGGTCTTTTACCCACGCAGTAGAAGGGATTCTTGTAGAATCATCACCTGTTGATGGAGCTGAAACCGTTGCCGCTGCAAGAGTCGTAGTACTACTAACAGATAATGTACCTGTTATAGATTGACCCCTTAAAAATCTTATAGCCATAAGGTGTTAAATTAAATTATTTATGCCACCTTAGTCACTAAACATCTTGCTCCGTTAGACGAAATTGCTGATGTACTTAATAATGTTAAGGCATTCGTACTCGTTCTTTGAACTTCTAAATATAATGTATCATAAGGCGATGCTGTATCGTATACTTGTACTATCACATCTCTTGTTCCAAAGTTGTGAGATACTGTATAAGATGTAGCAGAACCATTTCCAATATTCTGTGCATACGTATGGCTTGAACCAATACATGATTCAACAGCTGTACAGAAATCAGATACTTGTGATGCTGTAATACTTATTGCAGATGCTGACATTGCAGTAACTAAACCTTTAGCATTTACTGTCGCACTTAAAGTACTTGATGCACTTCCAAAACTACCAACATTACTGTTTACAGTAGAAAGTGTTAAAGCTGAAGTTACGTTAGCCGAACCATCAAAAGATACTGACCATGCACCGTCTCCTGTAAGAGCTATTGTTCTTGCAGTAGCAAGTTTAGTTGCTGTTGATGCGTTACCGGTAATTGTACCCTCAACGTTTGCTATTAATGTTCCTACATTTGCTATAGTTGCTGTATTACCCGGTTTAGATGTAGCATTACCTAATCTAAATTTAGGAGCTGTTGCACTTGTAGATGCTGATGCATCATAGAACATAGCAGGATAGTAATCTGTACTAGATATTACATAATTACCAAACCAACCAATGTCTAGTGAATTAGCACCACCACCGGCAACATCGTTACCGTTAGCGTATTCCATCATATTATCTGCTATAGATACTACAGTAGAATTTATTGTTGTGGTTGTTCCATTAACTGTTAAGTTACCTGCGATAGTTACTGTTGAACCATCATCTGTCATTAGGGAGTCAGTTAACTGATTGTTACTATTATCCCATTTCAATACCTTGTTCGCACTTAATGAAGCATAGTTTTTAAGTCTTAAACTTCCTGAAGTAGTTATTGTACCTCCTGTTAAACCACCGTCTGTCGGAGTTGCTATAGAAGTTACCGTACCACCTGAATTATCAAAAGGTAAGTCAGATACATTATGATACTCTACAGCATTACTAGATGAATTACTTACTAGAATTTTATCAGATGTACCTATTGCACTACCTGCATCATTAGTTCCGCTTAAAATAACGTTACTTGTTCCGGCATAATTTACAGACCATTCTACAGCTGTAGAACCATTGTATGAACTTCCTGAAAGTCCACTACTAACAGTATGACTTGCCAAGTTGCTTCCTAAAGAAACACCACTTATTGTACTGTTAGCTAGTCTGTCATTCTGTATACCTCCTGCAGAAATTCCAAATGCTAGTGTTCCTGAACTTGTTATTGGAGAACCGGAAACGGTAATTCCATTAGCTCCTGAAGCAGCTACACTTGTAACTGTACCACCACCAATAGAAGTTTGTAATTGTGATACGGTTATATAACCTGCATTATTATCAGTAGCATCCGATAATAAAATCTTGTCACTTGTCGCAACAGTAATTCCTGATTTGTCAGGTGCTGCTTCAATAATATTATCAGCTCCAATATAGTCAACATTTAAAGTAACAGAACCTGTAGTACCACCACCGGACAATCCTGTACCTGCAGTTACACCTGTAATATCACCTTGTGTAGACGCATTAATTGTTACTTCACCTGTTGCACCACTTATAGTAACATTAGTACCGGCAACAATAGAAGTTACACCTGTGTTTGATAATGCTATAGTTCCTGAAGATGTTATAGGTGAACCTGAAACTCCAATTCCTGTTCCGCCTGTAACCGCAATACTTGTAACAGTACCTGTAAAATAATCACCTAATGTTAAATCTCCTAATACAACTTGACTTGAAGTTCCTGCTCCTGCTATATTAAGTGTTCCTGAAGAAGTAATTGGACTACCTGTAATAGTCAATGCATTACCTGATTCTGTTAATGCTACACTTGTAACAGTACCTCCTGAAGAAGGAAGTTGACTTACATTAATATATTTAACCGCATTATCTGTTGCGTCTGAAAGCATTAATCTATCACCGGTTGCTACAGTAACACCTGTTCCGTCTCCTGCAGCTAAGATAATATTATCTGTTCCTGCATAATCAGCAGCTAAAGTAACACTTCCTGATGTACCACCACCGGATAGACCCGCACCTGCAACAACAGCTGAAATGTCTCCTGTACCATCTAAACTAACCCAACCTGAACCATTATAGTATTTAAATGTGTTAGATGTAGTGTTGAATATAAACTGACCTGCATATCCCGCAGGGTCAGATGCTAGGTTTTGAGCTTTTACGTTTTGTATCTCGTTAGTGCCTAAATCTAGGTTGTTTAAAAATCTAATTGCCATATTTTTTTATTTATTAATTTAAAAATGCTTTTCCCGCAAACGCAGCTGAAAACACTATGGTTAACTGATTTGCACTATTATATGTTACTGAACCAAATCCTACCGCATACGGTGTGTTAGCTGAGTCAGTAACAGTAACCGATGGATACGAATTTAAGTTGTGTGTTATCGTCCATGTAGCTGAAGCTACATTTTGTGGATGAATATACGTTGTCGCAGGGTCACCTTTATATGTTAGCAAAGATATGAAATAATCTTTACTATCTTCGAGACTCCCATAACCTGTAGCATAAGTAACATCTATGTTCCAAAAATTAGTTTCTGTACCATCTTGAACTGCCGCATCCCATTCAAATAATCCGAATGTAGAAGGGTCAGAACATTTAGATATTAATACCGTTGACTGTAATAAAGGATTAGTATAATATGTACTAACATCTACTGCATTATTAATTTGTTGTTTACTCAATTTAAATTGTGTTAAACTACTAAAAGGAACAGTTCCTGTGTTTAAGTCATCAAAAGTTATAGTACCGGCTAATCTTACATCACCCGCTTCCATGTCTTTATATTTATATCTCAAAGATTGACTCTCAATCTTATTGTATTCATTGATAAAAACTGAAACAGCACTAGCAGAAAAGTTTTTTGTTGCTGCCTGTGCATCTGTTCCAATCCATTTATCAGACCCTACTACAGGGGTTGATAAGGGATATGTACTAATTTTTGCCATTTTGTTTTATTTTATTACCTTTTTCGTAAGACCTTCCTCCGAAGTATGCTGCGGTAATTGTTATAAGCAGCATTTTTAAAAGTTCTTTCCATTCATCGTCAACTGCAAAGTTAATAAATCCTGAATCAATAAAAATAAGCACCACAGTAGATACAAATAAAAATATTAATGTTACAGGACGAACTGATTTTGAAAGTTTATTGTCGCTTGCCATATCAGCTTTCCAACGTTCTGTAACGTTTTTTTGTTGTTCAGCTTCTGCATTAATAAAGATTTCTGTCATTTGTTTTTCAAATTCAGCTTTCTCTTCTTTCGTTCTTATAAATTTATCCGCTATACCTGTAAGCGAACCCGCAATGTTTTTTGCACCACCTCCGAATAATTTTGTTAGTATTTCTATCATATTACTTTATATTTAGTTCTACCATCTTCTTTATAGGCTTTTAAACATCTACCTCTATTTTCTTCTTTTGATACATAAGAAACATGAATCCAATTAGGGTTCATGTCTGTACCAAACTCCCAAATTAATTGGTCAAAATCACAATTCTCTTTTATAAACAAATACATTTCTGCATTACTTTTATAGCCATAAACATCATCAAGGTCAATTGCTTGACCTTTACAATGCTGTGAGGAAGCTACTCCGCCAATTTTTTCATTTAAAGCAACTGACCTAAAAAATGAATTCACTTTTATAGGTCCTCCAACCCATTCTCTTAAAGGTTCAAATATTTTTTCAGCGGTTAACTTCATAGTGTCAACTTGTGTTGGGTTTGGAGTATTATCTATTCTTTTTCTTTTTGCTGTGTTAGAATGTATTGCTTCTGCATATGTTATATGTTTGCTTATTCTCATAATTCAAAATTTAATCCTACTGTTGAGTTAAAAATTTCTGTATCCCAAAATTTAGTATATTCACCTTCTACAAATATACCTAATTTAGAAGTAAGTTTCCACCCCATAATTAATCCAAATTGATAGTCTTCCCATTGCTCTAATTCTGAGTCTATCTTTAATCCACCTAACCCCCAATTATTTCTATTTAAATAACTAAAAGCTTCGTCACCTTTAAAATATGAATGATACGGAAGTATATAATTTGCATATGCATGTACCCACATTTTTTCATTATAAGTATAAAAATCAGCTCCGACAATTGGAGCATACTCTGCAAAAGCATCTAACATATCCCATTGTTCTCTATTATATCGATTCATTAAATCAGCAAAAACTGTCTCACGAAATTCTAAATCTGTATGAGCTACTATTGTTCCCTCTTCGTCTATCCAATACCAATCTGAAATTTCATTACCTAATTGGTCTGTTTGAGTATAATAAATATCATCATAACCATATTCAAAACCTAAAGTATACCAAGCGTTTAATGCAAATCCATCTGCATCAGTTTCGTTTAACCATATTTCTACAGGATTATATCCAAAGGCTTGGTCATGAGTTCTTGCTATAACTCCGGCTGATATACTAAACTTTTTTCCAATAGGTAATCGAGCTCTAATTTCAGCTGAACTATATTTAAATCCTACATTACCCTCTTCTCTTGACTCTATTTTAGCAATGTGATACTTACCCGTATGCCTAAGAAAGTAACGATGGTTTGTAAATACCTCACCTCTCTCTCTTTCTTTTTCCCAATGAAACATGTATTCAAATCCATTAAAAGCTGCTGTAGGAGCAGATAATGCTACATTTTTTTCCGTACCATCATAATATGCTTTTTCTTTATTTTCATAATCAAAGCGAGCAATACGTCTAATTCCAAATCCATAACGATAATCAAAAGGGTCGTAATTAGTTGCATTTTCTACTACAGGTACATCATACAAACTGCCACTAGGATTTGTTCTTACAACGTAATCTATACTTTGTTTTTGATAAGGATTATTTATATTACCTGCAACATAAAAAGTTCCGTATTTTAAAAAATCATCATATACTTTTTTAAATACAGATTCTTTATTTTGAATTACTAAATCATCTTGTGTCACAACCTGTGCTTGTAGATTAAATGTAAATACTGATAATAAAATTATTATTACTAAATACATAATAGCATTGACTGCAAACTCTTCTGTTTTTTGTTTTCTATTCATAATTTAAAATTTACTTTTTATTATTTTATTTATATGATATTGTATTGTGTCTAATGTGTTTTCCGGTAATTGCAATGTAATATCACTTTCAACTCGTATAATAGTTTTTCTATTATGATACAAGATAACTGTTGGTAAGTAAACTATATTATTTTTTTTAAATAATTTGGGATGGTCTGTAAGATAAAGACGAATTTGGTCAGCTCCTTCAAGCTTATCAAGATTTACTTCAGCAGCTTTTACAAAGTCAGCTGTATATTGTATTACTACAATTCCATCTTTATATTGTGCATGTAGGGTAGATGTAAATAAAATCAATAATACTATCCATAGTCTCATCTTTCCTTTGTTAGTTGATATAAACGAGCATCCATTTTATCTAATTGAGCTTTTATTTCACCAACATCTTCTTTAATAGTAGACATATCGGACTGCACTCCTTCAATTGTTGCCCTAATTATTTGGTCTTTATAAGAGAATTCTATTTTAGTAATTTCAGGTTCAGGTTGTGTTGCAGCATATGCAATATCAGCTTTTAGTGAAAACCACATAGTGGCTAAAGAGATGGTGAAGCCAATAATCATTGCTATTGTCTTCAAGTCTAATGTTATGTTAGTTTCTTCACCAATCTTAGTTGCCATTCTTTACATGCTTTTATAAACGTAAGTAAACGTTATATCTTCTGACCAAGTATTTGATTGTGTGTACATAATTTTATTTTATTTATTTATTACCAAAGAGCTATAATTCTTGCGTTTGCTATTGCAGGCGATGCATAAACCTGAACCACTTGAACAGGTAATACTTCTCCCACAGGGAAATTATTAAATACAACATCTTGACCTCCAACAGTTTTTACTTTTATATTAACATATCTTGGGTCATCTGTTCCTGCCGCTGATTGGTCAACATCCTGTTTTATTGGTGTAGTTGTTCCCACATACACTAAGCACCCTTGAGCTTGTGATGGGTCTGCACCTGCACCTTGTGGAGGATTAGCTGAGTATAATTCATATTTCTCACCTGTTGTTCCAAAAATATTAGCACTTAAAAGTATAGTCCTATCATCTTTTACACTAACAACTTGAGCCATTGATGGCGTTCCTCTGTTAATAACAATGTCTCCCTCTTTAACGCCATATCTTGACACAAAGCCTTCGCCTTGTACTGTATAAGCTTTTCCTGTTGGAACTCCTGAATCAAGTAAAAGTTTACTAGAAAATGATGCGTTAGAATCTTTAACAGCTGAAACTATATGCTCTGTACTATCAGTAGTGTTTAATACAACATTACCTTTTTTTACAAACTTTCCTGCTCCTACTATTGCACCTGCTTGAGCTTGAGTTGAGTTTAAAATAAAATTTTCAGAATCATCATTAAGTTCATCTGCTACTGAAGCTCCATCTGTAGTTCCTGTCCATATTGTAACAGCGATACTTGTATCTACTAACCTATCATTAGATTGAAAATCTTGAGTATCAGCTACAATAAGATGAGCAGGATTTGGGATATACAGCGAGTCATGAGGTATTACCTCTAACGCTGTCATTCCATTAATCATGTTTTTTAAATAAGACATTTTATTTTATTTATTAATTAATATCCCCTAGATTTGACTTTCAAACCTCTTTTTTTAGCAGCTTTCTTAGCAGCCTTCTTACCCTTTGCAGTATAAGAATATGTTTTGTTTCCTACTTTAGGCATATTTTATATATTTAGAAAGTTGATAAATCTGCTTTTTTCCAAGTGTTTGCAGCTACACAAACATAAATTGCATCTGATGCAAATACTATAGCTCCTGCTGTACCTGCTGCTGTTGCTGATGCAGGTGCTGTTTGCATTGCTGCTACAGAAAACGCTTCTGATACAACTGAAGATGCACTAGATAAAATTCCGTTCATTGTAAGATTAGTAACACCTGTTACTGCTCCTGATACACTTAATGTAGATGCTGAAGTTAAAGAATTTCCTGCTACTACTCCTGAACCTGTTACATTTACAGCAGTCATATTTCCTGATGCTGCCATATCAACTGCAGCCATGTTTCCTGAAGCAGTCATATTAACTCCTGTTACGTTTCCACTAGCTTCTAAACTTACAGCTGCTACAGCTGCAGATGCAGTAACATTTGCAGAGTTTACGTCTCCTGTTGCTGTTAATCCACCTGTTACAGTAATTAAACCTGTTGTTTCTGCCATGATAGAATCACCAACTGTATTAGCATCTATCCATTTAGATATTTTGCCTGCAGTTCCTGAACCATCAACACCCCCGCCTACTGTTACAGTATCTAGGATGTCTTGCATTGTATAAATTGTTCTTTGTGCATTTAATGCAGCAGAACCTCTGTTCTCTGTTTCAACCGTACCTGCTAGGGTATGGAATTTTTGACTATTTGGTATTGTTGCCATTTTTTTTTATTTTAAGGGTTTTGTTTATATTAGTTTTTTTTATAAGGAAACATTCGATTTAAAGAATCTTTTCTGCTATTACAACCACAATCTTTTATTCCTACAGCTTTTGCTGTAGCACCTACAAGGTGTTTAATTCCGGTTGCTTTAGTTATTTTTTCTATAGTATCTCCTACTCCTTTACTTTTTGTCATTACATGTACATAATTTATTTGGACAGCTTTCTACGTTAAAAAGAAGCTTTTGTACTAACCAATTCCAAAAACATTGAAAATTACACCATAATGTGCTAATTTTATTTCCTAACCAAACTAAAGCTTTTCCCATTATTTTCTAAAGTGTTTTGAATTAGAACCTAAATGTTTTTCGTACTTCATAGAATGGTCTCCACCATATGCATGTCCATATCTTTTTTTAGACATTGCTTTAGATTCATCTCTTCTACTTTTCATACTTTGTTTGTGAGGACCTTTGTGTTTCATACCTAAGGACTCATTTAGTCTAGCGTTATAACCTTGTGCCATGTTTTCTTTTTTTTTATTATTAATTAAGCATTTCTGCGTCTCATTCCTGCTTGAGCTTTTCTTGCCATTCCTTTCTTACCGTATTTGTTTACGCCAATAGAATAAGCAATTTTTTTCGCTGCTTGCTCAGACTTTCCTTGAGCCATCAACTTTTTTACCATTTTTTTAAATGCACTCATTGCAATAATTTATTTTACAAAGATACTATTATTTTTCTATATCGTTTTAACACTTCCATCTGCGTCTTGCCTGCCTAATTCTTGAATTAGGGTCGTTTCGTGTTGCCGCACTACTTCTTTTCAATTGACCTAAGCTACGAGCACAATATGACTTTCTTCTTTTAGAAGCTTTACTACCCGGTTTAACTTTACCGGTAACAGCTGTTTTTAATTTAGAACCGGGATTTGCTTTACGATAAGCGGCAACTCCTTTCTTCGTCATTCCTGCTCCTTTTTTTGTAGGTCTATAATTTGCACCTTTACCCTTCGTAGTCTTTCTTATTGCCATTACTTCTTTTTATGCGTATATCCTTTTTTCTTTAACGCTAAATGTTGCTTCATGGTTGTAGCTTTTTTTACTAAACCTGTTTTACTGTACATGTTATGGGCTTTAAATTTTTTTGCCATTACTTTTTCTTTTTAGGAACACAGTTAGGAACAGGCTTTCCGCCTTTACCTTTTTTCATTCCGTATGCAACAAATCCTTTCCAACATGGGTTTTTCATTTTCTTTTTTCTAGCCATTTCTTCCTTGTCCTTTATATGGTTTTTTATATCCTGTTTGTCCTACACTAGCATTTTTGCTGTGAGGATGTGATTTTCTTTTTCGTTTTGAAAACGTAACTACATTTGCTCTTCTCGCCATTATTTGGTAAAATTAATAATAAAAAAAAAATTAATTTTAAGCACAATATTCTATTAACATCATCATCATTGTATTTAATATTAGCAATACAGCTAGATGTTTCATTTTAACTATTTTATATTCTTTCATTATGCTTTTTTAGTATTTCTACTTCTATTTCTTATAGAGCCTTTTACTCTAGACCTAGTATCCCCTATGCTTCTAAGACCTGTAACTCTTTGTCGTGTTTGTTTGTTTTGAGTAAATGCAGACAAATTAATTGGTTTGTTTGGTTTATCATTAACAGAAGCATCATCTTTTGCATTATCTTTTGCATCTTGTTGTGATTTTAAATAATCTGCAATAAGCTTTGAGAAGTTGTTGTCGTTATTGTCATTGTTTTCGTCTGCCGGTTTTATGTTTACGGTTTTCTTCATAATTTTATTACTTTTGACAAAGATACAAATTTAATTAAATGCAAAAAGATTATTTAAAATATTGGAGAGTTGTTCGTTATTTTGTAAAATCAAAATATAAAATATCAACAGGAGAGTTAGACATGTTATTATTTTTATATTCAGAAAAATATTTTGGTAAAGATAAGTTTAAGGAGTTTGACGAATTATTAAGTTGGAATGTAAATCGTTTTGACCAACTACTCAAACGAGGTTGGATAGAAGTATTTCGTAAAAGAGTAGGTAAAAATAAAACGCTCTACAGTTTAAGTTTTAAAGCAAACAGAATGATACATTCTATTTATGAAAAACTAGAAGGCGGTTCTATTCCTGAATCTCCTACTTCTAATCCTATGTTTAAAAGCAATGTATCTTATACTGACAAAGTTTATCGTAATCAAATAAAAGAGATGAACAAAGTTATACAACAACAACAACGTCTTGCTCCCGAATAATAGTACAAGCTGTTCCTTCAAGCACCATTTGATATCCTGCACGCTTATCATAGTATATAATATCATTACTATTAATTGACTTTACTTCTGTGCCGGGAGTTATAACTTTAGCTTTTCTATATCTAAATTGGTCAGCGTCATGTTCGGATAATAACAGTCCTGACTCTGTCTTTAGTTCTTCTTTAATATTTTCTACTATAATGTATTTATTAATTGCTATCATTTGATTCGTATGTTCTTGCCATTGTTATAATAGCGTTAGTAGATAATATAGTTACTGCTACAGAAACTGCATTCTGTAAAGCATTCTTAGTTACTTTCATTGGGTCAATGATTCCCATATCAATCATATTGCCTTTTACTTCGTTCTTTACATCATAACCGCAACCGTCAGTTTTGTTTGCTGAATAATGTTCTTCTATAGTGCTGCCGGCATTCTCTAAAATTTGAGCTAATGGTGCGGATAATGCACTATACAAAATTGCGTCAGCAATTTTTTTTGATTTTTTATCAATTTCGCTTTTATGTTTAATAGCTATATCATACAATGCTACTCCACCACCCGGTAATATTCCTTCTAATAGTGCTGAACGTACTGCACAGACTGCGTCATCTACTCTGTCATAGAGTTCTTTTTGTTCTATGTCTGTTTGACCTCCTACATATATAACACCAATACCACCGCTTAATGAAGCTATACGAGATAGTATAAAATCTTTATCATTTTTGTTTGTAGCAATTTCATGTGCTTGCCATAGTTGCGTAACCCTGTCTTCAACATTAGCAACAGACTCAGTTGATTTAATCAATATACTAGACTCTTTACCGATTATACATTTGTCTGCATGACCTAAGTCGGCAAACGAAATTAATGATAAGTCGTCACCTGTTTTTTCAGAAAAGTATTTTGCACCAACCGATACTGCAATGTCTTGCATAAGTTCATGTTGTTTGTATCCAAACTGCGGAGGACCTATAACACATACTTGTAAACCATTCTTGACTACGTTAGCTGCTAAAGTATTTACAACATTAACAGACATAGGTGCGATGATTAATAATTTCTTTTGCTCGTTAATAATTGGTTTTAGTATATTTTCTATTGCTAATACATTTGATATCTCAGCATCACTTACTAATACATGTACGTTTTCTAATATACACTCGTCTTTCTTTTGATTATTAATAAACAATGGCGATGTCCACCCTCTCTCAATTTTGATTCCGTTTGTGGTCTCGCTATAAGTTTCACTAGATTCCGATTTCTCTACAGTAACTATTCCGTTTTTACCTACCTTCTTATAAGTATCAGCAATAACTTTTCCTATAGCCTTATCGTTGTTAGCAGAAATAATAGCTACGTCCATTAAACGCTTGTTAGTAATTCGCTTTGAAGATTTTTTTAACTGACCTATTACATTCTCAGTTTCTTTTACTATCTCTCTTAATACCTCAGCTCTGTTTGTGGTATCATCCATCAAAGCATCACCCTGCTTTACTAATGCTTCAGTAAGAACAATTGCTGTTGTAGTACCATCACCCGCAGAGGTTGCAGTATTGTCAGCTGCCTGCTTCATCATACGAACCGCAAGGTTCTCAACCGGGTCTAATAAATCTACAGCCTTAGCTACAGTTACTCCGTCTTTAGTTACGGTTAACCCGCCTGTTACATATTGTGATTCGATAAGAACTGTATTCCCTCTCGGACCTAATGTACTTTTAACTGCATTTGCGATTTGTGTAATTCCGGAGATAAGTTTTCCTCTTCCGTTTTCGCCAAAGGATAATTCTTTGGGATTAAAGCCTGATGGCATTTTAATTTGATTCATAGTAAAGTATATTAAATTTTAGCAAAGATAAAAAAAAGATTTAAGACTTGTGTTGTTATGTTGTTTTTTGTTTACCTTTACTCTCTCTCTCTATTATTACTGAACGCATATAATAAATTATTACTGCAGTTCACTTTTCAAATTAACATTTCAACATTTATTTTTATAACTTATTGATTTATAATTATTTATCAATTTAATAATCAACATTAAATCAACACAGTATTGTTATTATATAACATAAAAAAAGAGGATTAATTAAAATCCCCTCTCTTCATCAACACACATACTAATCAATCACTATACTTTAGAACTCATAAATGTTTCTGTCACCATCCATTCTCATCTTAGCTCTTTCAATTCCGTCAGCTATACAATCTATTTTATATTGCTTTTTCATTTGCTGTCTATACATTGCAGCTTGAGCAATTCCTGAAACTCCGTCAGGTCTTGCATTCATCTCACGACCATTTTTCATATATAGTCCTTCAACGTTGTTTGAGACCTTGTTGTCTCTACTCATTTGTTTGTAAGGTTTTCCCATGACATTTTATTTTCTGTAAAGATACAAAAATTTTTGTAAGATATGTGTAGTATTTAGACTCCCCCCCGTCACACGCAACAACCCGCCAAAAGAAAATCAAAATTAAAAAGCTAGGGGGGTAATTTTTTCCACCATCGCAGTCGGATTTTTTTCAAATTTGCCTGACCCCTGACACCCTCTACCCCTACCCCCCTGTCCACCTACTGCTGTACGTTTAACGTAACGCATACCCCCACCTACCTACCCCCATACCACTACCTTCCCTCTAATATATCCATATATAAATCTTATAATCTGCTTAGGAGCTAAGAGATTTAAGAGTGCATCACCTCAACCTAAATTTCATGTAAATAAATCGTAGTGAAATGTACTGACATAATGTGCTGACAATCAATGAGTTACAAAGTCAACAAATAAATAAATAAAAATTTATACAAAAAATGCACGAGAATTAAAATAATAGTTGTAGTATTGCATTATATTAATAATTAAATAAATAAAAAACATTATGAAAAAATTCACAAAAATCAACGTTTTCGAAGCTGTCAACAAACAGGTTTTAGACGGGATAAAAAAATCAGGGATGTCTTGGTTCAAGGCATGGACAGATTCAAACGGAAACATTCAAGACCCTATTAACAGATTTACTAAGAGAGCTTACAACGGAGTAAACATCTTCATATTAAATGCTACAGCATCTATAGAAGGTTATGCATCTAACGAGTGGGTTAGCTTTGCTGAAGCTAAGAAATTAGGCAGTAACGTTATGAAGGGAGAAAAGTCAACTATTATAGTACATTGGAACGTTTCTTACAAAGTAGAAGACAAATGGTTTCCTAATCTAACTGCACTAAACAAGGCAGGTTATACGGAAGATGATGCTAAAAAATTATTTAAATTAAAACAATTCAGAGTATTTAATATTGCACAATGTAGTAATATACAACCATGTAGAGAGATACCAACAGAGAGTGAAGATAACCTTGACATTCAACCAATAGAATCAGCTGAAGCTATTGTAAACGGATACAAGAACGCTCCTAAAATTGTAGAGAGACCACAAGGTTCTGCTTACTATACACCTTCAAGAGATACCATCACAATGCCGACTAAAGAGCAGTTTGTTAAGCGTACCTCGATAGATGATTTCTATAAAGTTTTATTTCATGAGATGATTCATTCAACAGGACATTCATCTAGATTAGACAGAAAACTTGTAGGTGTTACAGCTGACAAAGTATCTTATTCAAAAGAAGAATTGATAGCTGAGATTGGTGCAATGTATTTAACTTCGATAGCCAACCTAAATCCTAAAGACCATGAGAGACAGAGTCAAGCGTATATCAACGGATGGATTAAGTTCATAAAATCTAGCCATGAGAAAGCGTTAATATCAGCAATGACCAAAGCTAGAAAAGGAGTTGATTTAATCCTTAAATAGCAGACTATCCTGAGCATGATACCAAACTGCTCCTGTCCACAAGTGAGTGCTTGTGCTGATGAGTTCAAAAGAACGAAACAGAAATATTAAATTAATAAATAACATTATGTACACAAGAGAACAATTAAGTGAAATGAACACTAAAGAATTTTTAACAGCTATGGATTTTCAGCTAGAAATCGGCTACTCAATTTGGGAAATCAGTTCAGCAGACAAATACGCATGGACAGAGACTTCAAAAGATGGTTATGATTTGTATGTGCTATCAGACAATAATTCTAATCCAAGCATCTGTGATGACATTCATTATGATGAATACGGATTCATTGATAGCTTCAAAGAATACATTCAAGACTCCTGTTATGGTGGAGAAACAATCGCTATTGAAGAACATGTTTGGGATGAGATATGTGGTCAATTCGATGAAGATGAAAAGTTTGATATTGCAATTAAATTTGACAAGGCAGAAGAGGAAGAAGAAGAGGAAGTTACAGAGTAATTTTGTAGTTTCGTTTATTTTTCGTACATTTGCGATATCCTGAGTAAGATACTAAACTGCTCCTGTATCGAGATGAGTGTCTCGACTGATGATTCCAAAAGGATGAAACAGCAACTTAAATTTAATTAATACATTATGAAAAAATCACACATTTATTTTACGAACGGATTGACATTCTTAGTATCTCTAGGAGTTATTACGATGGTAGCAAACTTGCTAGTACACATCCTTCAAACAGACATTCATGGAGCAACAGATTTCTTTGCATGGATGATTGCACTAGCATTCTTTTTAGGGTCTAGTTATTTAATAATAGGATGTTTAATCTTAGGACACAAAGAAGACATTAAAAACTTAAATAATTAATCTATGGAAACAGAACTAACAGAGATTACAAAATATATAAGAATATTTAATAATCCACCAAACCAAAAATCATTTAACGAAGCAAATGAATACCTACTACAAGTTTACAAAAAGTGGGGAACATGCAATGTTTCAGAAATTAAAAATTTATTAAAATAAAATACTATGGAAAACTTATTAAAAGAATTAAAAATTAGAATGAATATTAACTATCATAAATCTAAAGCTAAACAGCTAGAAGCTGAGTGGTTAGATGAGTTAGCTAATCATCATCGAGATACTATATCTTGGAACAGAGAAGATACAAAAGAGTCTTGGGATAATGTTATGGAGCTTTATAACGATATCAAAAAATATAAGAATCAACATAAAGAAGTCTTAAAGTTAGATGATGATACTCGACTAACTTATAGCATTATGGAAGACCTTAAAAAGACTTGTACATGGCACACAAACTTTGTTGATTATGTTCAAGGAGATAATAATAATTTGTATAACACAGCGTGTGAATTCGCTGATAAAATCGAAAACTATGATAGTTAAAATACAACAACGAAGTGTCTACCACAAATTTGCTGAGGTAGAAATAGAGATTCCTGACAATGTAACTGCCGAGAGTCTTGCTGATTATTTAATAGATAATGATTTAGGTTATGATGAGAAAATAGATAAAGCAATTAGTAAAGCTAATTATGAGTTTGGATTTGGTACAGATTCAGATTCCAATTCTTATAACAATTCATTTTTTAATGAACCTGAGTCAGAGTCTGAATGGAGATATGATTGTCCACAATTAAAGACAGGCGGACATTTATAACGGATAGCATGGTGCAAGGGGGGTTCGATTCCCCCCTATCCACAATAGCAATATTGCTAGAGTTTAAATTAAATATTATGGAAAATATAATGCAAGACTTACGAGACTTGAGAGACAACACACCTTGTTTGGAAGAACATTCAAAGTGTGGCTGTGAAAAGTTTGACTACATCATTGATAAGATTGATGACAAGCAAACACATCTAAAAAACCTTATAGATATGGTAGAAGACCCAAAACATTCAGAAGATGATACATCTGAACACTACCTTTCTGATGGTGAGACATTAGATATAGTAATTGACCAACTAAAATTAATAATAAATAAAATTAAATAACATGAATAAATATGAAATAGAATATTGGTTCTTAAACTTTGTTGGAGATGATGACATGGGATATGATGTCAACACAATAGAGATAGAAGCCAACAGCCAAGCTGAAGCAATTGCTACAGCTAAAAAAATGACTAGAGGTAAAAAGTATAAAGTAATAGGCAGTACAGAAAAGAGTAAGTATTACTATGATACAGAGAGAAATAAATCAATGATTGAATCTAATGAATCATCATACAAAAGAAAAATGGAATCTAAATATAAGATGATGTTTTGGTCTATGATAGGATTAGTATTGACTATGATATTTATTATAATACAATCCTGTTTATGAATCTATCACATTACCTTATAAATTCTGAAAAGAAAAAATTAACAGAGCTTCAGCTTCACAAACTCAACACAATTGAGTTCGACCATTACTTTAAATATAGTGGTAAACAGGAATTGAATAACAAGCTGATTGAAGTTACACCATTACACAGGGTCTTTGAAAAATATATTCCTGTAAAAAATGACATGAAAAAATATAAATTAAAAAAATATTATTCTAAAAATTAGGAATTGTAAATTTTTTATACTATTTTTGTACTAATTATAAATCAAATTAAATAAATATTATGAGTAGAAATCCTTATTTTGATATCTTTGCACCAAGTGGAATAGATATCGTATTCAATTCAAACAATTCAATTACAATCAAAAAGAAAGGTGCAACGCATGTCATCTGTGAAATCTCAACAACAGAACATTTTGAGAGAGCATTACAGAAAGACAACGACAACACACCAAACATTGATTTGCATGAAGTTACATTAGTAAACGAAGAACCTGCTGTTTTAGGCAATCCTGAAGTTTACGCATATGATGACTTACCATTTTAATTAACTGAATTTTAATTTAGAGGAGACTTATGTCTCCTCTTTTTTTATATCAAATTATGGATAACAAAATATTTACAATGTACTTGAACCAAGTTAAAGAGAATAAAAGATTGCGTAAGTTTGTAAACGAACACCGACAATCAAAAAAGAAAATCTTTAACGATTGGAACAAGATAGAAAAAAAATTAATAGATGGTCAATGGTGGGTTAAATCCAAAGATGCATTAAAATAAATAAACTATGAATATATTAAACCAAGATGTGCTTAATGAAAAGCTACAAAAGAAACCAAACAAATCTTACATACAGAAAGTTCAACAATTTAATTGTGCAAAGAAGCCAATGTCCTTTTCTAAATTTAAGGCAACAGGCAGAAAGATGAAACCTTCTGTATATAATAAAAACTATTACGAATCAGACATATCAATTACCGACATGGGATTAGTTATAGAAAAAGATGCAACAGCTGTATACCGATATGTAGGTGGCTTTGTAATTCAACAATTAGGCAAACAATATTATATGAGATATTACAACAACTTTAATTCTTACAAAACAAAAGATGAAGCTGAAAAAGACTTATATAATTTTGCATCTGAATTAATTGTATTTTCATATGCTAAAGACCCAACTAATCAAATATAAATATGAATCATTTTGCAAACAACGGAAAAGAAATATTAAAAATGGCTAAACAAAAAAATCCAAACGAGGATAAGATAAAAGAAGTGTCAGCAAAAGTATATCATATGCTACTAGAAAAGAATAGTGCGTATGGTAATTCAGCTTTAACACCTGTAAACATATTTGCTAAAGGTAATGCAGTAGAAGGATTATCAGCTAGAATAGATGACAAATTATCTAGAATAAAAAACAGAGGATTATCGGATGCAACAGAAGATACCCTATTTGATTTGTGTGGCTACTTAATTTTATTAATTATTGCAAGAGAAAATTTGCACAAGAAATAAACTATTATTATATTTGCAGTTCATAATGTTGGTTAGTAGAGGGGTCGCTAATTATTAACTTAATCGGATATAAAGATATCCTTAATATTAAATGTTTTAGACCCCTCACTAATTTAATCCAATCAAATAAAATGAATTATAAAAAAAATGTATTTAATCAATACGCTCAAAGTGTAGCTAAGGCACACGACATTTCCACAGAACAATTATTTACAAAAGATAAATCAAAGCATGTTGTAGATGCTAGGCATATGTTATATTATTTATGTAGACAAAGACCTATGCGTATAGCATACATAGAAACATATATGAAAGATAGTGGATATCAAATTACTCATTCATCTATTATACATGGATTAAAATCAGTAGACCAAAACAAGTTAAAAGATAAAGATTTTATAGCTGTGTGTAATAAAATAGAAGAATGTGTTACTCTCTAGAACAAATATTTAAACAAGCCAAAGATGACCACTACTCAGCTTCATTAGATGGAGATGGTACTGAAGCTAGAATCTTATACGGAATTAGGATAGAAAAAATACATTTGACAGGAAAGATTTCTATACACAACACCACTAAAGGTGGAGATTTTTATACACTAGCTACTGACGATGCAATCAAAATTTTTATAGAAAAAGGATGGAGATATGGAGTTTTTTCATTAGCTTTGTCTAATTATCGTTCAAAATTAGATATAATAGAACGTAAAATAAGAGAGGAAGTGAATACTCGTAAGAACGCAAAACACATTCAAAGTCTTAAATCAAACAGACAAAGAATATTAAATCGTTTTTCCAAAGTTTCACACAAGTTTAATTCAATCAAATAAATATTATGAAATTAAAAACAATTAAAATTCAAGGAAAAGATTATGTTGAAGTACATGAAAGACTAAAGTATTTCAGAAACAACTACAAAGACTTTTCATTAGTTACAGAAGTTATTGAGAAAACTGAAAATTCTATTCTTCTTCAAGGTGTTATCTCTAATGCAGAAGGTAAAATAGTAGCAACAGGTTTAGCTGAGGAAATCAAAGGTGTAGGTTTTATTAATAAAACATCACACATTGAAAATTGTGAAACATCTGCATGGGGTAGAGCTTTGGCTAACTTTGGAATCGGAATAGATTCAGGAATAGCTTCTGTTCAGGAAGTTAAAAATGCAAAAGACCAACAGAAAGAATTACAAACTGCTCCTTCTTTATATCCTGTGTCTCAACCTAAAGAAAAAAGAGATATAGATATACCAATGTTTTTAAAGTGGATAGCATCATTAAGTTCTGAAGATAAAAATATGGCGTTTGTTATAAATTATTTAGATGAAAATAATTATGCATACACACAGAAACAAGTTAGGTCTTTAATAAAATAAACATGGATATACTAGAACAACTTAAAGATGACCATGAATACTACAATGGTGTAGGTAAGAAGTATTTATCTAATTCAAATATTGGTCAGCTGTTAAAACATCCTGCTTTATTTCAAAAAAATGAAGGGGATAATAAAAATTTTTTAGCAGGTAGATATTTCCATCAGCTTATACTAGAGCCTGAAAAAGCTAAAGACTTTCCAATCATTGATGTATCATCAAGAACAACTAAAGCATATAAAGAAGCAAGTGCTGATGGTAGTATGTTATTGTTAGAGAAAGAAGCTAAAGAGATAAAATCGTGGGTTAACACTATTGATTCAAACAAACACTTTGCATCTTTAATATATGACCCTGCAAATAGGTATGAGATTCCTGCTGTTGCAGAGCTACATGGAAATCTTTGGAAAGGCAAAGCTGATATAATTACTAAAGACTATGTCATAGATTTAAAGACATCAAGCGATAGTTTTAAATTTAAACGCAATAGCTTTTATTATAATTATGATAGCCAAGCATATATATATCAACAGCTGTTTGGTAAACCTGTAAAGTTTTTAGTGATTGACAAGAACCATAAAGTATTATCTTGGTGGGATGTCAGTCCTGAAGCATTATCAAACGGAGAAGAAAAAGTAAAAAAAGCAACTGAAATTTATAACAAATATTATTCTGATGACGCAACTGAAAAAATTAATGAGTTCTTTGTGGAAGATTGTATCTAGATACATTCCTAAAAAGACTCCAAAAGGTACTATAATGTGGATAGAAGTTCCAATGTCCTTTAATAGTATAGATGATAAAACTGATTTTATTATCGAAACAATCAATCATTTGGAACGAACAATAAAAATTAAAAAAAATGAGCAAAGAAAAGTATGTACACAAAGCAGGGTCAGGGAGTTTGTTTAAGAATCAATACAAAGATTCTGATGCAAAACCTGATATGGTAGGTTCTGCGACAACATTAGAAGGTAATGTTGTGGAGTTAGCAGGATGGACATCAACCACACAAGCAGGAGAAAAATATGTAAGTATTAAAATGTCTCCTCCATATGTAAAGGATGATGGAGAATTACCAAAACTAACTAAAGAAGAAACATCGAAGGTAGATGCAGATTTACCTTTTTAAGTTTGTTTTTGTTTGTTGAATTAGGGAGGAGAAATCCTCCTTTTTTCAGCTTTTTTTTGTGTTGAAATGTCAGTTTTATCATTCTCTATAGAGCTATTAAGATTTTTTATAATTATATTTATTTTTTCTGACTCTTAAAAACTATTATATACTACATTTTCAACACTTATACTGATAATCAACGACTTATAAGAATTTAATCAACATAAAATCAACATTAAAATGACACAGAAAGTAACAATCTTCAAAAATATTAAAGAAACCATCGCTCCTTACCATGTAGACATAGATGTTATACTAAACAGAATAAAGGATGGTTCTGATTCTAAGGCACTTGTGCAACAAATTAGAAAACTTAAGAAAAAAGCAGAAAGAAACGAAATAAAAAAGAAATTACCTGCTATATGTTTTTCAGGTATATTCAACAAAAGAACCGATACATCCATCGTTCAACATAGTGGATTTATTTGTTTGGATTTTGATGGTTACCCCAACTTTAAAACCTTAATGCAAGACAAAGAAAGTTTATCCAACAACAAATTTGTGTACGCTGTATTTATATCTCCATCAGGAAATGGATTAAAGGTTTTAATTAAAATACCTGCTGATGCAGAGAATCACACTAAATACTTTAATTCATTAGAGAAGTATTTTAACTCTGAATACTTTGACAAGACTTGTAAAAATATATCAAGGGTTTGTTATGAATCATATGACCCAATTATTTTCATCAATAAAAATTCTAAACTTTGGGATAAAATTGAAGAAGAAGAATATGTAGAAGTAAATGTAAACGTAGACCCTTTAACAATTCCTATTACAGATGAAAATAAAATAGTAGATATATTATTAAAATGGTGGACAAAAAAATATCCAATGTCTTCAGGACAAAGAAATCAAAATACTTTTGTGTTAGCTTCAGCTCTTAATGATTTTGGTATTAATAAAAGTTTAGCATCTTATGTTCTTGGGCAATTTAGTACAAAAGATTTTCCAACTAGGGAGATAGAAAGAACTATTGATTCTGCTTATTCTAATACAGCAAATTTTGGAACTAAATTTTATATGGATGAAGACAGGGTAAATTCTGTAAAAGCTAAATTAAGAAGAGGTGTTTCAAAAAAAGAAATAAGAACTCAATTAGAAGAATCAAACTTAGATTCTAAAATTATAGATTCAGTCTTAAACAAGGCTGAAGAGTCTAATAATAATCAAACTTTTTGGGTAAAAAACGATAAGGGAACTATTAAAATAGTACATGTTTTATTTAAAGAATACTTAGAAGATAATGGATTCTATAAATTTTGTCCTGAAGGTAGTAAAAATTATGTATTTGTTAGAGTACAGAATAATCTTATAGACCATACTACTGAAAAAGAAATTAAAGATTTTATATTGAGCGGATTAATTGAGCTAGATGATTTGTCTATCTATAATTACTTTGCAGACCAAACTAGATTTTTTAAAGATGAATTTTTAACATTGTTATCATCTGTAAACATATACTTTATAGCTGATAGTAAAGATACATCCTATTTGTATTACAAAAATTGTGCTGTAAAAATAACTAAAGGTTCTTTAACAATGATAGACTACATTGATTTAGGAGGTTTTGTTTGGAAAGACCATGTTATTGACAGAGACTTTAATGAATGTAAAATTGACAATTGTGATTATAAAAAATTTATAGAAAACATCTGTGCTAAAAATGAAAGCAGAATAAAATCTATGGAATCTACAATTGGATTTCTAATGCATGGATACAAAAATCTATCATTTTGTCCTGCTGTAATTTTGAATGATGAGGTAATTAGTGACAATCCTGAAGGTGGAACAGGCAAGGGATTATTTATGAATGCATTATCACATATGAAAAAATTAGTAACTATAGATGGAAAGAGTTTTACATTTGAACGTTCCTTCGCATATCAGCTAGTTTCAGCAGATACACAAATATTATGTTTTGATGATGTTAAAAAATACTTTGATTTTGAGAGATTATTTAGTTTAATTACAGAAGGTTTGACGCTTGAAAAAAAGAACAAAGATGCAATCAAAATACCATTTAGTAAATCTCCTAAAATTGCTATCACTACAAACTATGCAATAAAAGGTGCAGGTAATTCTTTTGCAAGAAGAAAGTGGGAACTAGAACTACATCAGTATTATAACAAAGCTTTTACACCTCTCGATGAATTTGGAAAATTAATGTTTGGAGATTGGGATGAGGATATGTGGTGTGAGTTTGACAACTATATGATTAAATGTTTACAGCTTTATTTAGAAAACGGATTAATGCAATCTGTATTTGTAAATCTAAAAGTAAGACAGCTGTCTGCTGAAACCTCTCATGACTTTATTGAATGGTGTGGATTAATTACCGGTCATGAACCTAACGAACTACTGAGAACACAGGTATCAATTCGCAAACAAGATTTGTATTTTAACTTTATAGAAGAAAATCCTGATTATGGACCGAAGGCTAAAATGACAATTTCAAGAACAAGATTTTATAAATGGTTAACAGCTTATGGAATATTCAAACAAGGCGTACCTCCTGAAGAGGGAAGAGATGCAGCAGGTAAATGGATTAGATTCAGAAGCAAACATGAATTAGAATATAATACAAAAATGGATTTATAATGGATGATGAAGAAATGGTATATAAAGCCATGATAAATTCTTATAACTTAATTATAAAAGACATTTATATAGATGTAAAAAATATTCTAGAAGATGGATGGTTTGCACACGACATCAACAATCCTTTAAAAAGAGAGGTACTAGAAAATATGTTACAATATTTTATGGATATAGAAGATTACGAAAAATGTCAGGACATAAAAAATATGTTAGACAATTGGACAAAAAATAAATATAGAAAAATTTAATTATACGAATGGATTTGGAATTGTCGTTTAAATTTCGTATATTTGTAGTCAACTAATATTAGTTAAACAATTCAAACAAATAACATTATGAACAAATTTGAAAAAAGTTACGGGGGTAGAGAAAAACTCGTTCCTATGAAAACTAAGAAATCAGCTCAGGTGGGTGATTGCGTATTTAGAGCAATTGCACATGCTACAGGGATTCCTTACAAACAAGTGTGGAACGACCTTCTTGAACTCTCTAAGAAAACTTTAAACTTACCAAACTCAGAAGAGACTTATGGTGTGTATCTAAATTCTAAAGGATGGTACAAAAAGAGTCCTAAGCGATGCAGCAAGAACAGAACCATAGAGGTAAGAAAGTTTCCTGCAGACAAGAAGCGAAGTTACATCATTCACACAAGAACACATTTGACTGCCATTGTTAAAGGCATTCATAAAGATTCTTGGAATTGTGGATTGTACAGAGCAAACAGCTACTACACATGTTGAAGCTTAGACCATATCAAAAAACCATCATAGAACTTGGTAAGCAAACCCTTCTAACGAGGGGTTTTGTTTACCTTGCTATGGAGGTAAGGACAGGTAAAACTCTTACAAGTTTAGGTATTGCTAGTGAAGTTAATCCTAAAAATGTGTTATTTGTTACTAAAAAAAAAGCCATATCAAGTATAGAAGATGACTATCAACTACTCAATCCTTCCTTTAATTTAACTACAATTAATTACGAAAGTATTCACAAGATACCTAACACTCAATGGGATGTCATCATATGTGATGAAGCTCATTCAATGGGAGCTTTTCCTAAACCAAGCAAGAGAGCTAAACAAGTTAAGCTATTAATTCAAGGATGTAATCCTTACGTTGTTCTATTATCGGGAACACCTACGCCTGAATCATTTAGTCAGATGTATCATCAAGTCTATGGGATACCAAACAATCCATTCTCCAAATATAAAAACTTTTATAGATTTTCTGATGACTATGTTAGGGTGGTAGTAAAACCAATAGGCGGTTTGCAAATAAGAGACTATTCAAAAGGTCATGAAAATATTATTAATAAAATGCAACCTTACACAATAAATTTTTCTCAAAAAAATGCAGGGTTTAAGGTAGAAACAATCGAAGAAATTTTGTATGTTAGCTTACAAGAATCAACTTACGAGTTAGCAAACAAATTAAAAAAACATTTAGTAGTAGAAGGTAACACAGAAGTATTGATGGGTGACACACCTGTTAAACTTATGTCTAAACTTCATCAGATTTATTCAGGAACAGTTAAATTTGAAAGTGGTAACTCAATGGTTCTAGACTTATCTAAAGCAAAGTTTATTAAAAATAAATTTGCAAATAAAAAGATTGCTATCTTTTATAAGTTTAAGGAAGAACTAAATGCTATTAAGGAAGTTTATGGGGAGACCATTTCAACGGAATTAAGCGTCTTCAAAGAGACTGATAAAAATATAGCTCTTCAGATTGTTAGTGGGAGGGAAGGTATTAGTCTTAAGGAAGCCGATGCATTAGTTTACTATAACATTGATTTTTCTGCTACCTCCTATTGGCAATCGAGAGATAGAATGACTACAAAAAATAGATTGAAAAATAATGTGTATTGGATATTTTCTGACAAAGGAATAGAAAATAAAATATATAAAGCAGTTACCCGTAAGAAGGACTACACTTTAAAACATTTCAAAAGAGATTTCTTAAATTTGTAATATGAGGTTCGTTAGGTTTTTAATTATATGGATAAGCGAAAACCTAGCAATACCCTTTTGGGTGGTAGGACACATACACCTATCCATTCATAATTACCATGATGTAATTGAGATTATGTCATCGCTTAGTATGAATCTAATAGTGTTTATTGGATTTTTAGAGGATTATAGAAAAAACGGATGACTGAACAACAGATACAAAGCAAAAGAATTAAAGAATTAGAAGCAAAAGGATATTACGTTTTAAAATTAGTTAAGACTAATAAAAACGGAATACCGGATTTAGTGGCAATACCTCCTAACTCCCAAGTTTTGTTTAGTGAGGTAAAGACAGCTAAAGGAAGGCTGTCAACATTACAAAAATATAGATTAAAAGAATTAGAAGAACATGGATGCATCACAGAAATTTTTAGAGGAGATTGAGTTTTTGATTCAAGATGATGTAAGTCATTATGAATATGAAGATGATGTAGCTGAAGCATTAAGAGATATGCCTGAAGATTACAGCATTCCGATAATAGTTTTGCTAGAGTGCAATATACACCTTCTGCCGAAAGTTGAAGGGTATACACAAAAGGTAGCAGGAGTATTAAAATATAAAGTTCCATTCTTTTTTGAAATAGAATATGTAAATCAACCAAATGAATTTCCTATATTTATAGACATAAACTCTATAAATGTTGACAAATATTTAGATTACATCAATTCAAATCAAATCTTAAAACCAAATGAATCAATACTACAAAGAATCTACAAAAGCTAGTATATATAAAAAAGTTATTAACCAAGTTTTTAACACAGATATTGGAGCTAAAGGAAGGAAAAGAAATTTAGTAAATGCAAGAATGGTTTTTACTCAGCTAATGAGAAAGGATGGTGTTACTTATCAAGCTATAGCCTTTCATTTAAACCTAGAAAGTCATGCAACAATCATGCACTATCTCAAACAAATAAAATTCTTATTAACATACGACAGAGACTTAATTGCTAAATACGAAATGTGTGTTAGAATGTATAAAATTACTGACCCATCTATAGATATTTTAAGACGAGATGAACTAAAGAACAGAGTATTGTGTTTGGAAGATAGAAATAAATTATTATCTTTGGAAATAGAGGGTCTTAAAAGACAACTTCAAGAGAATAATAATCAAGACAAAAGGTTTAAAACTATATTTGACATGATTAGAAATCGAACAAGACCTGATACGGAAACGGTGATAGAAAAAAAGTTAAACACTATATTCAATGGGATATATGATTAGAAACATGGATTAAATTATGCCCGAGAAAGGAGTAGAGTATGAACGTTTAAAACACATCAATTTTGTGATGAACGAGATACATGACTCTAACAATGAAATTTACGAACTCCTTGTAGAACAACAATATCCTGAATTAAGAGTAGAAGTTTTGAATAACATTAGAATGCTACGTTCTATATTAGAAAATATGGAAGATGAAATTTAACGAACTTACAGGAGATAAAAATAATATAGATGAAATCAGACCTCGCTTAAGTGGTAACAAAAGACTTGCATTTGAAAACCTAAATAGAAAAGAAAGAAGAATACTTGTCATTGGAGACTTACACGCTCCGTTTGTTTTAGATGGTTACTTAGAGTTTTGTAAAGAAGTTTATGCTACTTACAACTGTAATCAAGTAATTTACATAGGAGATATTTTGGACAACCACGCTTTTTCATATCATGAGCCTGACCCGGATGGTTATTCACCGGGTGTAGAATTAAAGCATGCAATAAGAATGGTTCAAGAATGGTATGATGCATTCCCGATAGCAGATGTTTGCATCGGAAATCATGATAGAATGGCTGCAAGGAAGGCAATGACAGGGGGGATACCTTCAGCATGGATAAAATCATATAACGAAGTCTTAGGCACACCAAATTGGAATTGGGTAGAATCTATAGCTTATGATAATGTTTTGTACGAACATGGAGAAGGAGGTCAAGCGGCAAGAAAAGCACAAAATAATATGATGTCAAGCGTTTGCGGTCACACCCACACCTCTGCGTATGTTCAATGGTTTGTCGGCAAGAAATTTAGAGTCTTTGGAATGCAAACGGGATGTGGGGTAGATGCTAAAAGTTACGCAGCTGCCTATGCTAAGAACTTTAAAAAACAAGCTATATCTTGCGGTGTTGTTCTTGGTGGTCATACTGCTATAAATAAAATGATGAGATTATGATATGTCCTAAATGTAAAGAAAAACTACTGTGGTGTGGTGAACACGACTCTCACTATGATGATGATGCAGGTGGTATGGTAGGTAACTATAACTGTACAAATGAAGAATGTGATGTAGATAGTGTATACATATACACTAAATCAGATATAGATGAGGTTTGAAAATGAAAAAGATTTAGAAAGAGAGAGGAAAGCTATCAAGACATTTGTAAAAAAATTTAATGGTAGCTTTAAAAAACTTGACCGCAACGATATAGATTTTAAAATCTTTGACAACAAAGGTAATCACATAGCTTATGCTGAAGTAAAAGGTAGACTAGCTAGTGTTAAAGATGCTTTTCCTTTGCCTGTAGCCGCTAGAAAACTTGTAAAACTTGCTGATAAAAGATTAAACCCTGTTATGATATGGAGTTGTTTTGATGGGATTGTGTATTGTCAAGTAAAACACATGAGAGGATTAGTTACATGGGGTGGTAGAAAACCAAGAACACATTCATACAACGACCAAGAGTTAATGGTTTACTTCAATAAAAAAGATTCACCTTTTAAAATTATTGATTTCTAAGAGCTTTCTTTAAATCATTAAATTCTTTCTTAGCTTCTCTTTTTTGTTTGTTTAGCTCTTTCATTTCTTTAATAAGCTGTTTATCTCCTGTAGCTTCAATCATCCACATTGGCGGTGTTTTACTTCCTCCTGCTCCTCTTTTCTTAGCATATCCCGGTCTTTGACTTTTAGGAACATTTAAGATATCTGCTGCTATAGTCTCAGCATCACTCTCACCGCTTATCATATCAACAACACCCTCAATTGGTTCAAACTGAAATCCTGCATAAAATTCAGCTATAGGTTTCATTGCATTTAAATAGTCCTCATCATTAAGACCGTTATTAACTTCAGAAAATAATCTTTTTAAAGGCTGAACAGGACCTGTTTGTGAACGACCATATTTTTTTTCATCCAATCCCCATGCATATGCTATTTGTTCAATAGCTTCTCCGAAAAGTGGAAGCCTATATAAAATAGTAAGACCCAATGCAGCTTTTTTAACATCTTCAACAGCCTGCAGTTTATCTTCTTCATCTCCTTTTGTTAACAGTAATATATTTGCCATTGCAGCAAACGCAGCATTTGCTACTCCAAAAGCTAAATAAAGACCCCTTACATCTCTTCTTTCCACATTCTCACCTTTTACTAACATTCCTTTAATAATATTTTTTGAATGTATTTCTACGTTATTTAACTGTAAATACATTGTGCTTCCAAACATAGTTATAGTTTTAATTAAGTCTCCAATAGCTCCTTCATTTTTAGAAACTGCTCGCTGAATACCCGCTCTATCCATATCTCTTCGAGACTGTTGTGTTAAATTGTATTCTACAAATCTCATAGTCGCTTGTTCTTCACTCATACCATTTGCTATATCTTGATTGTATACAGCCATGTATCCCATAACACCAAGTATATCTCCAATAGAAGTACCCGCACCAACGACACCATTTATGCTGTTTTGTATTTCAGCACCTGTAACCTCTCTACCTCCGGGTAGTGTAAATACAGTTGATTTAAAATCTTTTCCTGCTACCGCTTTATAAACACCTCCAAATAGTGAAATTGTTTGTCCTTCTTTTATTCCTGAATATAACTCTACTAAATTTTTCCCTGTAATTCCTTCTTTCAATCTATTTTCAAATCCTGCAGCAATTCTTCTTGCAGTTTTTACCCCGCCTTCTTTACTTAGCATAGTCAACCCTACTGCTTCAACATATCGTGCAACAAAAGTTAATGCGTCAATTGCTTCAACAGTTAATTGTCCAAGTACAGGAACAGAATCAATAGCTTTTATAACTTTATTTTTAGGCTTATATCTAAAATTTTTAAATGCTTCTATAAACGATATCATTTGTTTAGGAATTTGCCATAGTTTTAATCCTAAAATATATCTTGTAAATCCACTTACTAAAGTATTTGTTAGTCTACTTGAACCACCTCTTTTAGGAGGTCCATTAACAGATTCATTTAATATATCATTTGTAAGTTTAGTTGTTCCGGTTTGGTCTAGTAATATTTTTACTGAATCTAAATTTAACAATCTATTAAATGTAGGCACTATATCTGCATAAGCTTTATAGCGTTCTGTATCATCTATATGGTCTTCTAAAACTGTACTAAATCTAGCACTTTCATCTATTTTACTATCTAAACCTCTTCTTTTTAAAGAACTAGGAGATTGAGCTGCAAACCTTTCAGTTAAATTACCTTCTTGTTCTATACTGTCTTTTTTAGTTTCTAGACCTTCTGTGGCTAATGGAAAATAATTTTCTATTTTATCAAGGTTAACATCATTGTTTCTTAAATATATTTCGTTAACAGAGTTATAACTATCTTCACTCATATAATTAACTACTTTTTTAGCAAAGTCAGTAATTTTAGGACCTAAGTGGTCTTCTATTTGTTGCAGAACTTCTTCTGAATAACCTTGCTCTATGAGTCTTTTTCTTACATCTGAATTTTGACTTATAGTATATATGTACATTAATTGGTCATTGTTAAACTTCCCTCTTTTCCCTTTTAACTCTATGTTGTCTAGTTTTAAAAGTTCAATTAATACTTGTCTATAGTTTTTAAATCCTGTATCTTTTGCTAAATCGTCTATTATTTTGTTAGTACTCCTAACACCGTTTTCTCTACGGAAATTAGCAGCAGCCAAAGGTCTCTGAAAATATTTAGTAAAAAATTTGCCACGCTTACCATCAAGTGTGTTAAATAAATTAGCAGAATGTTTTATCATTGAGTCACTATATTGTCTAATCCATGATGTAATGTTTGTTCCTCCTCTAAAGTTTTTAGATAGTGGACTTAAAAGAACATCTTCAACAACTTTCATTACACCTTTCATGAATCCCATTTCTTTTAAGCTTTTACGCCAATCAGCTCTTTTATCTTCTAGTTCTTTTCTAGTTCTAGTTGAACCATCATCATTAAAAAGAATAGGAAAGTTAGACTTAATACTAGAATCAGCTTCCTCTTTCACTTTTTTAAATTGCTCAGCTCTTTTTGCTCTTCGTTCTAATAATTTTTGTCTAGATTGTTTGGCTTCATCTTTTATGCTATTAAAAATGTCAGCTAATTCTGTAGGACT
>TARA_R100001463_G_scaffold2822_5_pt1 | contig 60246 bp, 21 predicted proteins | sample TARA_R100001463 | Tara Oceans TARA_R100001463 (sample SAMEA2622242) | marine metagenome | biome: marine biome (ENVO:00000447); feature: deep chlorophyll maximum layer (ENVO:xxxxxxxx); material: "saline water (ENVO:00002010), including plankton (ENVO:xxxxxxxx)" | depth 40 m
GAAGTTTTTTATGGATCTATGGGATAGAGTTGAGAAAAGCGGTGCAGGTGAGCCAGGTATCTATCTAAATAATGATAAGGACTGGGGTACTAATCCTTGTTGTGAAATAGCTTTACGTCCTTATCAATTCTGTAATCTGTGTGAGGTTAATGTTTCAGATATAGAATCCCAAGAGGAATTAAATAAGAGAGTTAAGGGTGCTGCTTTTATTGGTACACTTCAAGCAGGTTATACTAACTTCCATTACTTGAGGGAGATATGGCAAAAGACTACTGAAAAAGATGCTTTAATTGGTGTATCAATGACAGGTATTGGTAGTGGTAAAGTCTTAAAGCTTGACATGTCTGAGGCAGCGTCATTTGTTAAAAGAGAGAATACAAGAATTGCAAAAAAGATAGGTGTTAATAAAGCGGCTAGAACAACTTGTGTAAAACCGGCTGGAACAACTTCTCTAACTCTTGGTACTTCTTCTGGCATTCATGCTTGGCATAATGAGTTTTACATTAGAAGGTTGCGTGTAGGAAAGAATGAGTCAATCTATAATTACTTATCTGAAAAGCATCCTAGATTAATAGAAGATGATTACTTTAGACCACATGATACAGCAATAATATCTATACCTCAAGCAGCTCCAGAAGGTTCAATAATAAGAACAGAGTCTCCGTTTGATTTACTAGAAAGAGTTAAGAAGGTTGCTACTGAATGGGTAGCTTCCGGTCATAGAAATGGATCAAATACTCATAATGTTTCTGCAACAATTTCACTTAAAGAAAATGAATGGGAGGCAGCTGGTGAATGGATGTGGATAAATAGAAATTCATACAACGGTTTATCAGTATTACCATATGATGGTGGGTCATATACTCAAGCTCCGTTTGAAGATATAACAGAAAAAGAGTATGAAGAATTATTAAAGCACCTTGTTAATGTGGATCTATCTCAAGTTGTAGAGTTAGAAGATAACACAGATCTTAAAGGTGAGTTGGCTTGTGCTGGTGGTAGCTGTGAAATTACATAGTACCTAGAACAAACACAACAACCATAAGAACAATGTAAATAGCTGGGGTTATATCTATACGTTTCATATAAACAATATAGAAATTATAATCCCAGTTTATGTTAAGAAAATGTTAAGTGAATGTTAATTCTCGTTACAAAGATAGTCACATAGATCATACATAGAATACTTAAGAGTAAGTTCTTTACCTGCTTCTATCTTCTTTATTGTCTTGATCTTCTTGTAATCTGTATTCTCATCATCATCTATAAGTTCACAATTAGGTTCATCATTATGATTAATGAAACCTCCTAAAGGTGTTCTTATATATTCATGTTGAAAGTTTGGATCGTATACATGACTTATTCCTACCTCAATATCAGCCGGAATATCATCCTGTGCTATTATACCTGCACCGTGTATATCAGATGGACCTATTGCTAAGTAATCAGGCAATGGTTTATAAGGTTTCTTTTTGTTTGTCATTTGTTTTATTTTATATAAAAGTCATTCATTTGAACAAAGTTTTTCCATTTGTTAACCGTCCCTAAAAATGGTGCAGCATCTCCCCATTCTTTAGATAGTTTTAATTCACCAGCTCTAATTCCTCTTGAATAAACTACATCTTTATTATCATAGAAATCTTCCTTAGATTGGAAGCCCCAAGCAACTCCTGTACGTGCTGTCATTTCTATGGCCTCACCCATCTCCCCCAGAGTTCTAGAAGAAGCAATTGGGTTTTGAATAAAGTGACCTACTTGTTGTAGTCCTCCAGCTCCTGGGATAGGTACCCATAATACACTCTCATCATGTAACCTATCCATTTGGTATATTAATATGTTTCTTAATCTCTTTTCTATATTGGAAACTTCTTCTTTTGTCTCTCCGTACATTGGGTTAATGTAATCACTATCATCATCGTCATCTGGGTTCATTCCCCACAATGACAATAGCATTTGTTTTGCTAAGTACGTTCCCATAATGATTGCTATCTCTCCTGCTACTCTATGTAAGTTCTGTACTTTCATCTCTCCCTTCTCTCCATGGAATGCTTTATAATCACTTGCATCCATTTGCATCTTTCCTATATTCTTGAAAGCGTATCCTAAAAAATTCCAGAAAGTCAGGTATCTACCTTCCATCCACCCTAAGTTCTCGTCAAAGTATTCTTGTCTAAATCTTGCTTTAATTGCTGGAGCTACCCACTTGTGGAACTGTGCAGCTAATTGTCCTAATGAGTTAGATTGCATAACCATTCTATCTTCATAAGCATAGTTACCATGTGTTACCTTATTAGTTTCTCTTATATAATTTCTTATCTCATATCTGGCATCATCGTTCCAAGGCATTGTTTTCTCAGAGTTATACATCTTTATTTCAGTAAATCCATCCTTGATCTTTAGTTCACCTGATACTCTATCAAAACTAAGGGCATCATATAAACTCATTGTTGCACCTGTTTTAGGATTAACAGCTTCAGTTGAATGTATTATTGCCATTCCTGTTTTACTTTGTACGTTGAATTCACCTGCGTCCTGTAATGCATATGCCCAACTTGTATACTTGTTCCACATGTCTGATACATCACCTGACTCACGCATATCTGCCTTGCTATCCATCATTCTAAAGAAGGCAACCATTGCTCCATATTTACTATATGGTATCTTTTCTTTTAGTTTACGGTCTTTACCAATGTTCTGTTGAGCAACTTTACCAAGGTTCATCATAAGATCACTGCTGATAAACTGGTTATATCCCATCACAGCCTTTGCCATACCTTTTCTTGTATAGAACCTTTGACCTATTGTTTCCAGAGTATTGGATATTCTACCAAAAGCGTAGTTATTTATATTACCAAATACGTTGGTACCTACATATGCAAGAGATGTATAGCTAATAAGACCTTTAGTTAACTTATCCCAGAATGTTTTTATCTCATTATCATTATTATAGTATACCATCTTCATCCACTTCTTAGCTCTCTGTACTAGTCTAGCTTCTGTTCCAGTAGGATCTGCAGCATCTTTAATATTGTTCTGATCATCTACCACTTTTATATCCCCTCTAGAATTAGTATATGTTCTATCTTCTAATACTTTAATCATGGCCAAATGTGTATCTTCAGCTTGAGCCATTGTTTCATAGTTCTCAGCCATAGCACTAAACTTAAGTAGAGAGTCTGTCATATCCATACTTATTGTAGTAGATGTAGGTGCATTTTCTAAGGCCCTTAATTTACCCCTTAGTATCTTTATAGGTTGTTTGTACTTATCCTTTGCGGCCTGTGTCTCAGCGTTTTTGTATTTTTGCTCTAAAGTTTCTAATTCATTATTAAGAGCTACAAAGTCTGCTTCATCTTTCATACTACCTGTAAAAAAGATAGGTAGTGAATCATTAATAATATGTCCATTCTCATCAGTAAACACCTTCTTAACTCTTGTTGTTGGGTGTATTAGATTAGATCCCCATGTTTTCATCCCTGTCCACATTCTGCTTACTATGTTCTTTTTATTTTTTAGCTTATCAATCTGTGCAGCTCTAATTACAGGAACCTTTCCAATCATGTGAATATTCTCAGGAAGTTTTTCTAATAGATCTTTTTCATAAACATCTATAAACATGTTGTAATACTCTAACTGTGCTTTTTGTAACTCATTAGTAGGATTTTGAAGTTTAGCCCATTTAGGATTGATCATAGAATTACCCTTACTAGTAACCTCTCTGATTTCTATATATTCTTTTTTAATAACAGGCATGCCGTCTACACGTTCTGTAACTCCTGTTGGTTGACCATCACTGTCTTTTACAGCTCTCTCATATTCTGGTAGTATGTCATAGTATCTGTTTAAATATGATCTATATTTTTCTTTTGATACAGAATTGGCTCTTACCCAACGCCCTATACCACTAAACTTGTTATATATGTAAACCTCATGTTTAGCTCTTGCTTCTTTAAACTCATCTGTATACTTGTGATATTCAGCATCTTCTACACCTTCTTCCCATCTAACCTCAGCTTTCATAAAGTCACCGTATGCTGCCTTATCTCTAGCTAACTGTTTATTATATTCTAACTGCTCAGGTGTAGCATCCTCTTCATTTTCAATTGTAATGAACTTTTTAAATCCATTATCATCATATAGTTTTGATCTAAGTTCATGTAGTTTATCTTTATATTGCCTTCCTATCTTTGTTAGATACCTTCCTGTAAACTCACCTGACTCATCAAAATCTAGCATAAAAGAATAGTCTACCTTCTTGCCTCCTGATAATCTAGATAACTTTAAACCTGCAGATCTAATTCTTGGGGCCCTTTGTTCAATCTTATCAAGAACCCTTTGTTTATCTCTCTTATAAATCTTATCCATTAGAGCAAGAATTGTATCTCTTGATGTAGCCATATCTCCTGTTTGATACTCTACGGCATTAATGTCTCTTGCTGTAGTTAAAACTTCTTCTATTTCAGAAGGAGTAAAATTTCTACTTGATTTGTTTTTAATTAGAGTTCTGACATAATCTTTTATTGCTATATCAAATACACCTTTCTTAACAACTCCTTTATCTGCTGATCGTATACCTACAAGATCATTTAAACTGTCTATTAATATGTCTCTATAATCTTTTTCTGTCTTGTTTAATCCATTTGATTTAGTTAAATGTGTTAAACCTCTAAAGCTTTCAACAAATTTACTCCAATTTAATATTTTAGATATAAACTCTTCCTTACCAAAGTTGTCAGGGTTTGTTGCATATTCTTTAAATTCTTTTACTTGTTTTGTTACTTCCCTTATTACATCAACATATACTTTACGTATTTTTTCTGGTTCTTCATACATAACTTCAACAATTTGTCTAGTCATCTGAACCTCTTGGATTATTTCTTTTCTGCTTTTATCCATAGAGATGATATTTCTTGCTTCTTTAATACCTTTTTCTCTACTAATTAAAACTTTTCTAAATTCTTTTAATGCTGAGAATACTGAATCATATGTAGCATTATCTAATTCTTCAGGTTGTGTCTCTTCCGTAAGATCTTCTACAGGGTTGTTTCCTTCTACATTTCTCTCTCTACCTAATATTTCATCTATTATATCTTTATTTGTATGATCAATGTTATCAGCTACTATTTCTTCAACAGCTTCTATATTTTGTGAATCATAGTGAGTTATTGTTCTGCTATATTGACCATCTTTACCTATTACTATGGTATGTGAGTTATCAGTTACATCATAACCAAGGTTCTCTAATATCTTTCTTTGTGTATTTATGAATGTAGATTGATCAACATCCTTTATGTCAGCAAGTCTTTTGAGGTCAAGCACTGTTATGGATCCGTCTGGTCTTATCCTTAATGCTGTAGCTTTGGTTGCTACTCCACTTGCTGAGTCAGCAAGAATAACTCCAGGTAATATCACACTACCATCTTCTCTCATCCCTTCTAGTCTGATTGCTATACCTTTAACATCAGTAGGATCAGCTCCCATATCATCTTTTAAAATTCCTTCAATAATATGTGCAGAACTTCTATCATTTGCAGATTGATTATATATTTCATTTTCAAGACTTACATATACATCATCTGAATTATCAAGATCAACAAACTCTCCTGATGATTTATCTATTATTACTCTACTAGTACCAAACGTATCAAACGTTGCCTCTACATCTTCTATTTGATGTAAAAGTCTATCAACAATATCTACTTGAGCTTCAGTTACTGCTTCCTCTAATGCTATGTCTAAAGTATTTTGAGTTTCTTCACTTAGTGCGTATTGAACTCTTCTGTCTCCTGTTTCATATAGATCTAATCTGAATTCAAACTCTGTAGTATTTAGCATCTTAGCTATATCAGAAAGAGTCATATCAGAATTAATAAATCCTACGTTTAACCTCATGGTTCCACCCATATAGTTTTTATATGTATTTTTTACTATATCACTAAACCATTTTAAAAAATCTTTTATTGCTTGATACCATGGTCTACTAGGGTTGGTTTCATATTCTTTATTGAAATGTCTAGATAAAGCTTGAGTAACAATTTCTAAATCTCTATCTTTTTTATAAAATCCCTTTTTATCAGAGTAAGATGCTTCTATTTGTTGTGATAACTCAGGAAAATTCTTTTTAGACTCATTCAATAAATTAGAAAACAGATTACTATTATTTGAATAGAAGGCATTAACAAACGGGTGAAGAACTTCTTCTACCGCTGTATCCTTTGTTACTCTACCTTTTATTAATACAGCATTACCTTTATAGTAAAAACTTTTAACGTCTTTAAAGTTAACTTTTTTCTTTGAGCTTTTAGGTAGTTCTTTATAAGCTTTTTCAGCTTCACCTGGAGTCATATATCTGACTCTAACTTGAGGGAACATGGATGATAAATGATTTACTACATCACCTATTCTTGTTGCATTTGTGTCAAATCTTTCTGCAAGTAAATCTTTCTTTGTAAATAAATTTTCATTTACTATTACTTCATAAGTATTTCTTGTTCTCTTTAATGATACTACATTTCCTAAATCTTGATTTCTTAAATAATTCTTAAGTTTAGAAATATTTTGGTTTAAGTATAAACTAGATCCTTCTGTTTTTCCTGGTATAGTTACATTAACATACCATCTATTATTAAACTTACTTATGATTTTTTTATTAGCCAGATTCCTTAATAGTGAGCTTGATAAAGAATTTCTTCTTATAGATAGCATTATATTATCAGCTTTCATCATATCATCTATGGCTTCTGCACTAGGTATTTCTTCAACACCTGTCATACCTTGCCAGTCGTTAATTAATAAATCTACTGTTATAGGATCTCCATGAGCTTCCAACAGTTTTTTATATTCTTTAGTATTTCTATTAAAACATCTTGCCATTATATATAACATTTTTTAAGCAGCTTCATAACATCATCAGCTGTCGTGTTCTTTCCTTTACTTAACAAAGATACAACATCCTTAGCAGAAATTATAGCTAAGTCTTCATTCATTGCTAATTTTGCTTGTTGATCCCCTGATAATTCATTATCATACCAATCTGTCAATATCTCTTCATCAGAAAGTTCTAGGTTGTCTTCTTTATTCTCTATATCTAAATTAAGATCAGCTTGTTCTGTTTCTACTTCATCTTGGTTACCTGCCTCTACTTCCTCACCAAAAAACTTTTCTAAATCTGATACTCCTTGTTCATCATCTGCTTTTATGTTTATATCATCACCAAAAGACTTTCTCTTATCGTTACCAAACTCAACTATCTCATTGCTTGTAGGTCTATTACCAAACATAAAGCCTATAAGTGTTTGTGAAGATGATCCTTCTAAATCTATCTCAGTATACTTTGCTTCATTACCAAAAGCAATATTTGAATCACTTGGTATTATATTATTTAGATCTCCGTCTTTTTTATATGCTCCATCTCTAGATACAGTTTCTAACATGTAGTATTTTTTACCAACTCTTAATACTGCTGGGAATTTTATTTGAGGTACTAATGATTTTGTATCATCTAGTTTTACTTGAATCCATTTAACTCCAAGTCCTGCTTTCTTTAACTTTTCTATCAAGAAGTCCCTCTTTTCTTTATTCTTTAAGTTTTTAGATTTATCTGCTAATTTCTTCATAAATCTTACTCTCTTTATTCTTTTTGAATACTCAAAAGGCAGACCTCTAAATATGTCTATTGTTAAGGTTTTTTCTTCTTCATTAATGAATAAAGGAGATCTTTGATTTATTGTTTTGTTTTTTGTTAAAGACTTATTTATGTTTCTAATGTCTTGGAACTTTCTAGATGCAAACGGATCTTGTTTATCTGTTTCTGACTGAACTACATATCTTAAATTCTTTCTAGCATTTAATAGTCCTTTTTTAGTAGCTTTTGAAACTGCATCATTAGCAGGAAATCTAAATGTTTTAGCGTGTATAAGCACTTGAGGAAGGAGTGTACTAGATGCATTTTCTAAACTAAGATTTTGCAGTATAGACTCTTCAACTAATTTCTCTAAGAGGTAGTTTGGATCCATTGAACCTTTCTTTCTCTTCTGATTATTTGTTATCATCTTGCCTTCAGCATTTTTTAAACCTTGCGTAACATCACCTTCTTTATATTGTGCATCAATCTTTTTATTAAAAGTTCCTGCCTTAAGGGTTTGATAAGCATGCATTACAGATCCAAACTCATAGATTTCATTGTTAAATGTATATTTAAAAGGTCTGTAAGCTATGTTTGATAACATCTTAGAATTAGTTACTGACTCAGGAAGATTAAAATCTACAGTAATGCTTTCTGCACCTTCCCCTATATTTTCTATATCTTCTACGTCCTGAACTTCTATAACATCAACATTTCTAGGAGCCACTGACTTTAAAGCAAATGAGTTTCCTTTTGATTTTAAATACCCTTTTATAAAGTCATCAACCATTTCATCAAAACTTATATCAAATACGCCTTTAAAAGCTCCTTCTCTATCTGTTTGATCTAAGAATAAGTTGTGAACTTTATCAACGCTGTTTAATAAATCTTTAGTTAAAGCTGTTGGTATTACATTTATGAATGATCCAGATGCAAAAGACATTCCGCTCATAACTGCTGCATAATGTACTATATGTTGAACATCATCCCACATTGTACCGTCTCCTTTATCTAAATTCAATAACTCTAAGATACTATTTTGCACTCTAACAAGTGTAGAATCAGAAGGTTGAGACCAACTGTTTGCTTCTAACTTTATCATCCCTGATTTATTATCTTCGTGTTCTGCTCTTATTATTCTTGTAAAATTATTGATAAAGTAATTTGATTTATTTTCTTCTGCTAATCTATCTTTAACTCTATCAACCACTTTAGATATTGTTAGTGCTTCTGCATCCATGTTACTATATATGCTACCATCATATATTAAACTATTTGATAATGATTCTAGAGAATTGTGTCCATATGGATTTTTAGATAAGTTAACCATATATGCTTTTAAAGTTAAATAATTAACTAGATCTCTATTAATTTGTTTAATATCTGGTCTACCAAGATTTGCTATTACTTTGTTTTTAAGTTCTAAAAACTTAGGCGTTCTTTTTAAGAAAACTCTAGGTGTTAAGTTATCATAGAATTCTCTAAATACTTCATAATGAGCATTATGCATTGTACCTTTCTTTAAGAATATACCACGTAAATCTACAGGAATAATACTATCCTTAAACTCTTTTTCAGTAGCAAGAAGACCCAGTTGTTCTGCAGCTTCTTGTTTGCTATCAAGCTCTATTAAGTCTTTACCTAAACCTTTTTGTAAATTAAGAAGTGTACTTGCATGTGATGTAGCTTCAGTTATTTTATTAAATCTTAAGAATTGCTCTATTACCTGATTTTCTAATGAAAGTTGATCAACCTCTAGTGTCTCTATTCCTGCTACTGTATACGCTTCTTCTCTATTTAGCTGTATAGTTTCTATTCCTGTTATTAAGTTCTGAATATTAAGTTCAACTTCTGTTATTGATTTTTCTTTATTTAATCTTTCTTGTATAGCTTTTTGTCTTCTCTCAAGTAAAGTTTTATAACCAGGATCAAACATACCCTCTTTATTTTCACCGTGGAATAATGCTTCTTTAATTGTTGGGAAGTTTAATAATAATACAGCTGTCTTTAAGTCAACACCCATACCTAACATTGTTACAACATTGGCAAGAGCTTGTTTATTAAGACCTAGTTTAGATGCTAATCTAAGTTTAGCATTATCAGTCATTGCTGTAATAAGAGCAGATATTATAAACTGTTTTCTGTGTAATTCTGGATCAGACTTCTTTGTTGAATGATTTATTTCATAATCATGTTCAAAAGTATTATAAGTAATACCGTTCATTTCAGGATGTACTTTACCTCTTAATTCAATCTTGTATTCAGTTAATATACTTGATACAACATTTGGAAGGACTACATTACCAATAGATCTTGCTCCCGCTTTATTATTTGTCCAAGCTTCAATCTGACCAAGCATGCTATCTACATCTGTAGAGTTTTCACCTAATGTTTTTAATACTTCTCCCAATTCATCCATTAACCATTCATATACCCCTCCTTCTAATCCTTGCTCTTTACCTTTAGGATCTGATAATGGTGTAGTAACTGCTGGTTCAAAATATAATCCAACATGTCTACCTTTACGTGGATCTGTTATACCTGCATTACCTAATAATGCGTATTTTATATCTAATAGGTTATTATCAATTGCTGATTGATATGGTTCTCTTTTATTAGTATTTTTAAATTCTAGATATTCTTCATAAGTAACAGGTAAGCCTAATGATTCTAAAGCTTCTGGTAAACCTTCCGCTCTATTATATAAAGTTTCTAACATAGAGTCATTTAAAGAAGGACCATACATGATTGCATCTAATACCTCTTTCATAATCTTATATGAGCCTGCGCTTAATTGTTTACGGTAAGCCTTTTGCTCTTCAGCACTCATAGCGGCATAATCCTGAGCAGTATATTCTACAGGAGTTACGGTTCTGGACCCTGTTGTCCATCTATCAAGAGCCTGTCTGATAGCAGATGATTTGCTTGCGTTCTCTACAACCCATCTTACATAATGCTTATATGCTTCTTTATTGTCTTTAGTTTTCCCGTACTCAACAAAATCTTTTCCATCATAGAAAAAATCTTTTATGTGCATATACAGTTTATCAATATCAAAATCAGCTCCAGATAACTCTATAAGTTCTCTAGCATACATTGCTGATGATCCGTAGTAAACAGGTAGGTAATCTACTAATTTAAGATTTACTGCAGAGTGCTTATCTTGTGAAGGAATTCTAATACCAAACATTTTAGCAATAGCGTCAGGAAGAGGTTGATTCCATGCTACTGAATTTTGTAACATAGATCTAAAGTGAGGAGGCATCATAAACTCAGTATATCTCTGACCTGTAGCCTTTCCGTCTTTATACTCCATTACATTACTTCTTAATCTATCCATGAAAAAGTCTCCTACTTTCAAAGTATGATCCTCTAAGTTTTCATATAACATCCCACCATTATCTGTCTTAAGTGCTTGATATTTAGAAGGTCTTCTTCTTTTTAGATTTTCCCAATCGTCACTTCTTATAACTTTCCACTCTGTTGGTGTTCCTGTTTCATCAACCTGCACAACTTGTTTAATAACACCCATGTGTGCATCAGATACTAAAGCTGCAGATATACCTGGTTGCTTGGCTGCTAATATTCCTTTTGAGAAATAAGCAAGAAAAAGTTCTTCAAACTTCTCATGAGTCATGTTATTATTTAGGTTATATTGAGGATTACCTAATTCATCTACTTGAAAGTAAGATAACATTTGAGTTTTAGCCTGAGATGATTCTAGACCTGCAATTGCATATTTAACAAAAGCTCTTAAATCTCCGTCTAGTTTTTTAACTTTATTATTAGGTACAAATCTGTTTATATCCATTACTCTATCTAGAGTTGATATTGCATCAGACCAATTAAAAGTTAAGTTTCTTTGAGCAAAGAAGTTGTTTAATAGTTTATCTCCTGCCAATTTGTGGTATTGTCTTACAAGATCTCCTACAGGAACCTCTTCACCGTTGAATATTACAGTAGCTTTTGGATCTTGTTCTCCTGTTATAAGATTTTTAATCTGTCTTGCATCAACAATTACTGTCTTATTAGAAGGATTAATCATTTGTAACCTCATATAATCTGCAGACAAGTCCATTGTGTGCTTAGTGTTAATAGGTTTCTCATTAATCATATCAAGATTATCAGGCATAATATTTTTGTTCATCATTTTTGATGCTGACTTAGGAACTGACATTCCTAGTACACCTTCACCATTTGCCCAAGCGTCTTCCTCCATTTTTTCTAACTTCACCCTCATATTATGAAGCCCCTCTCTACCTTCTCTTGCTATCCATTCTCCATTTTCATTTTTTACAGATGTTAAATTTTTAGTTAGGGTTATACCTGACATTTTAAGGAAGGTTAGACCATCACCATAAACAATCTTTAGTGAATTTGCAATCATGTCTAAGTTCTTGTAGCTTAGCTTATTATTAGTTCCAAAAAATTCTCTGTTTATTTTTATAATGTCACCTTCTTTAATTAAATCTAATACTTCTGACTGAGATTTATTTAACTTACCAAAACCAAATAGCATATATCTTAACGCCTTTTCTGTCAAATATATCTGACCATCTGTTAAGTCTGCTAATTCTTTCTTTCTAGCTTTATCTCTATTATATATTTCATTAAATTGTTGGGTATACTCAAAATCTTCATGAACTACTGCTTTCATCTTATCAACCTTGTGCATAACTCCTTTGGATTCATCAAAGATCTCTGTAGCTGCAGATTGTCCTGCACCATTTTGCATCTTAGCTCTTTTAACTGCGTCAATAAAGTTCTTTAATGATAAGGCTTGATCACCAAGCAGTAACTGATTAAATGATTTAGTATTTATATAGTTGTTTAGATATATCTGAGCTAAGTTAAAATCTAAATTGTCAGGTTTTAGATTATATAATTCCATAAAGTATTCAGAATCTGAACTGTCATATGCAGTATCTTTACCTCCTTTTACCTTTTTATATTCTCCTAGTCCGGAAGATATTTCTTTAGAGACTTTGTTATAAGCTTTTATCTCTTTTAAGGTTAGGATAAACTCATTTACCTCATCTGTTAGTCTTTGTTCAATTATCTTTCTACCTTCTACTTCATTAAAGACTGTATCAAATAAATCTTTTTCTTCCACTCCCTCTCTACCAATTTTAGCAGCTTTCTCTAATATCTCTACAACAGTCAAATCAACATCAACTTGTTCTACTGTTATCTCCCCTGTTTCTTCTGACTCAACAAGTTTGTTCTCAACGTCTTCTGCTTCTTCTACTCTAACAAAGTCAAATACAACCATATCTTTATAGCCTCTAAAGAAACGCATTGTATCATAACTATAAGTGTTATATACTGTTCCATCTATCTCTAAAGGATATTGCTTCTTATCTTCGTGTTTAATTGTTGTTATTGATGGATAATAATCTTCTCTTAGTTGAACTTTTTCTTCATCTGTTAAATCATTCCAATTCTTAACCCCTCTATTTGTCATTAAGAAAAATTCCCCATCTATTTCCACAGTGGCGTTTTCTCCTTGAGATAGGTTTGAATATATAGCATCTGTTGAATTTGATATGTATACTTTTTGTTTTCCCTCTGTTATTGCAGCTCTCTGGTCCTTTCCTATCTTTGGTAATCTAGCTTGTATATTACGTTTTCTTGACTCTAATTTTGAAAGAAGTGTGTATGTTGTATTTAGTTTACCTAGTCTTTCTTTATTATCATATGGGTTTTCAACACCTTCTTTTTCCTGTGTATAGTATCTTCTAGCTCTATCAAATTCTATACGTATCTCATTAGTGAACATGTCTAAAGCTTTAGATGACAGCTCCATGCCTTCTTTGCTTTTGTTCATCATCTTGTGTATAGGTAATGAAACAAAATCTCCTGTATTAGCAGCTTCTATTACCCTTATGTTTAGAGGAGCAAATGCAAACTCTAACTTAGTACCAGGATTACCTACTTCTGTATTTTTAGGAGAAACCCTGTTATAATTATATACGTATGAATGTATTAAGTCTAGTGCAAATTCTCTTGGTGTTGATTTACCAAAACTAACTCCTTTACCTTTTATACTTCTTCCTCTTTGGGTTGTCAGTCCTTGATCCCCTAACATCAACGCTTCTTCTTTACTACCAACAATACGTAAAGCCCTAACTTGTCCTGCCTCAACCATTGACTTAAATTTAGGATCTCTAAGTAACATGTTCCTTTCAAAGAATACATCTTCTTTCATTTTCTCAGATATATACTCAGCATTATCCATCTCAGCAATTTTTTCTAAATGGAATGTTGGATCTTGATGAGCGTATCTTCTGTTACCTTCAGCGTCAATAAATGTTGATGCACCAACTGTTTCATCAAATCTAGAGTTATTCAATGCAAGTTTTTTTAATCTACCTTTTACACCACCTTTTTCATATTTAACTTCTGAACCCTCTTCTGCTTCAAATACTGTTTGATTATCTAAATATAAGTTTTCACCAGAAGCTAAAGATTGTCTTATGTAAGAAATTGCTTCTACTTCTATAGGCTCTACACCTCTATAACTATTATATAATGCTTCCTGTTCTTCAGTAAGGTTTGCTAAATTTTCATATACACTGTATAATATGTAATTCTCATGGATATTCATACCTGCAACAGTTCTTAAAACTTCAGTAATATCTCTCACCTCTTTAAGTAAATCATAATTCTCAGGAATAGTTGTATACTGTAATATACTCTTTAGTTCTGTTAGTGTATCTTTAACCTCTTCACTTTCTGGAGACCCTTGTATTTTTAATCTAGAATATCTTCTATTAAAGTCTTCAGCCCATTGTTGAACCGTAACGTGAGCATCATCTTTTTTATTTGCAGCATATAAATGTGTTATTCCTGTATCAGTATCTGTATGTGCAAATATATTATCAACTCTGTATTTTCTAAATCCTTTTATAAATGATAAATAAAGTGATGAATTACCCACTTGACTAGGAATACTGCTTCCTGGTTTAAACATTTCTCCACTAGTTGCAAACTCATATATACCTATATCTCTAAATAATTTGTCAACAACTGCTTTAGTATGTTTATTATGCTTACTAAACATCCAAGCTTTCTTAAACATCTCTAGATCATTTGGTGTATTTGCAAGAACTTTAAGTAAACCATTATATACATTATTAGGATCAACAGAGACTATTATAGGTTCTCCTGTTTCTAAATTTACATATTTATTATTATATCTATCTTTTTCTTCAATAGTGGTTGTTGCTATAAGATGTCTTATACGTTTAGGTAAAGAAGAATAACCACCAAACATGTCTGCTGTTTTATCATAGTCACCTACAGATTTCTCATCTTGCTCTGCATAATCTGCATCTTCAGAGATAGGAACAGTTGAAAATTCTATAAGGTTTCTATTAACTAGATCTTTTATATCATTAACCTGCTCTAAAAGAGATTCATAAAGTAATGTTAATTCATCCACATTATCATCAAACCACAAACCTTGGTCAATATAGAAATCTCTTTCTGGATTATACATTTCAATCCAATCAGCAATTGTGTCTTCCAGTAAAAGGTTTCTGTCTATAGGACCTTTTGCGTCATCTGCTCTTCTGCTATATAAATTTGCAATTCCAGAAACTATCTCATGTGTTTGATCAGATGGTATATAGTTTTTAACTTGTTTTACTTTTGATGCCCCACCTACAGATGTTCTTTGTATAAACTTAGGGTCATACAATTCTAATTTATATGCTACATCTCCTTCAAAGTTTCTTGTAAATCTATTTTCTTTGATAGAAGCGTTCTTATATTTTCCTGAATCTATACCTTCAAATAGTCTATTAAGTTTTCTAGTTGAGAAGTTTCTTAGTACCTCTAGTATAAAGTCTATTAATCTTGTAAACATTGATTTATTCTCAGAATCAGTCTTGCTATTTCTAGGATTCATTTTGAATTTCTCAAACTCATCTGCTAAATGCTCTTCATACAATCTGTCTTTAAGTTCTTTATCAGACATCTCTGCATACATCAGATGCTGTCTTCTCATTTCTTTTATTGCTTGATCTAAAGTTTTTCCTTCAGCTCTTAATTTTGATCTTACTTCTTTTTCAGCTAACTTGAGATATTTTTTAATTTCTGCATCTGTAAGAAACATTCTGAATACTGCATGAAAAGCTTCGTGATATTTAAATGGAGAATTTTCTCCTACTGTTATTACTCCTTCTAATCCTGGTATACCTCTTGATATATCTTTTAGATTCATCATAAAGTGACCTGCTGTGATATAACCAGACTTTAGTTTTTCAGTAAGATTCTGAATATCAACTTTTACATTCTCAGGCATATTGTGTTTAACCCATGTTGTAAATGTTTCTACATCTTCAATATCATGACCATCAAAACTTCTTATTATTTTATTTGCTCTTGATTTAGCAGCTGCAAGTAATCCTTCTAAAGTTCTTAACTTAGGATCTACAGCCATAATGGACTTGTTTAATTCATGTACTTCTCTATGTGATAACTTAGCATTATCTGGGTTCTTTCTATTGTTATCTCTAATTTCTCTCTTTCTATCCTTAATTTTTTCTGTTAACTCTATTATTTCTCTAACTTCTTCTTGATTCTTTTGTTCTGATTCAGTGTTAGACTGAGTTACTGGTCTGGTTGATAGCTTAAGTCTAAGACCTTTAAGCACTTCAAGATTTTGTGAAGCAATTGTTTTTTCTAATTCTGTAAGCTCTTTTTCTGATAATTGTTTTTTAGCTATATCTTCTAAAATCTCTGGATCTACATTTTTCATTTCAGTTACAAATGCATCTCTCTTTTCAGCAGGACTCATGTTATCAGCTTCCTTTGGTCTTTTAAATTCTTCTGACTTAGCAACTCTTCTCCTTACTGCTTTTATAGATTCTGTAGAACTCAATGAGAAGTTAAAATCTTTCTTAACCTCCTTGTTAAGTGATGTAGACATCTTATTAATATGTTCTATTGTAGGATTTTTAGGAACAGAATGTTTGAAGTTTTCTAAGGTTATGTTAGCTTTTCCTTTAATTGGACTTTTCTTACCAAAAAGAGCTTTGTTAACTTCATCAATTACGTCTTGTACATCTTGCATTTCTTGAAAAGCTTCAGCTTTTATTACAGTATAACCTCTTTGAAGTTTAGCACCTTTTTTAAGATTTAAGTTTGAATAGTCAACTCTAAAAGAACCGTTCTCAGAAAGTTTCATCTCTAGATAAACACCTTGTTCTGATGATATAAATAATCTATCTTGTAATTTGGCATTATAAGGTTTATTATAACCTAAAGTTTTTACTTTATTATCCTCTGTTATATTATTATCAGTAGTTTCAATAGATTTATTTTGAAGTTCTGTAAATAGATTTGTAACCTCTGTCTCAGACATTGTAGCTGGCATAAGATTAATAAACGCAGATCTACCGTTAGGTAAAGTAACAAAAGCAACATACTTACCTAATCTTTCTTGAGGAGAAAATTTCTTTTCATATATCTTTACTTCTTCTTTTAGTTTTCTAAAAGAGGGTGAATTTGTTTTAATATTAGAGATAATACTATATTCTACTTTTCCAACATCCTTGGAGTCATCGCCTTTATATTGTCTATTATAATCTAATATATAATAAGGCTCTTCACCAGGATTCCTCATATCTTCTTCTTTAACTCCACTTAGAGAATTAAATTCTAAGTCTTCAAAGAAAACTCCTTCTCCAGGTTCTGCAAGAGACATAGATCCTTCAGATATATTGAGTCTAATCTTTAGATCTTTTTGTGTAAAGTTCTTAGCTCCCTCTACATTTTTCATTGCTTTATCTATTGCTTCATATATACCAAAAGCTTCTGTGTAATTATCTCTTATCTCTTTAGTTTTGTCTTCAAGGTTTTCATTAGCATAAATCTTAAAAATATCCTGAACTTGTGATTCTGTTATTTCCATAGGATTTATAACATTACCCTTTCTATTTACCAGTCTTAATGTAGTTGGTCCTTGAAAAAATCCAATGGTCTCATTATTCAACTGTATTTCAACTTGCCATTTTTGACCATGTCTCTGAATTAGTTCATTTTCAATAGCATCTTCAGCTTCTTTAAAGCTTTTTTTGTTTTTTTCTTCCTCTGCACGGAACCAGTTTGGGCCTGGTGAAACTCTAAATGTTATATTATTAGCCTCCTCTTCTGTTAGATTTCTTAGAGTTTTTTGTAATCTTTCTACACCTTCTTGAATTTGCTCAGATCTATTTTTAATTGATCTATCATATACAGGAAATACTACTAAAGGTTCATTTGGTTTTATCTTACTAGCTCTATTTTTATAATCTAGTTGCTCATCAGATATTTTATCTAACTTCATTGCTTTAAAAGCTTTCTCGTCAGCAAATATCTTATCTTTCTTAAGCCTACTATTTACTTTTTCTAATTTTTTAAGGTATATGTTTTTGTTTGTCTCAACCATTGTTGGTGTAGAAAACACCATATATTTATTCCCGTCTGAATCAATAAGTATATCTCCTCTTTGGTAGTCCATTTCTGCAAAAGAAAAAGGTGTATTCTTATCAATGTTATTTCTTTTTTCTTTCTCAAGGTTTCTTTTAGCAGTTTCAGCTTCTTTTTTATTAAGATAGACTTTATCATCTATAGAGTCTCCGTTCTTATCTGTAACATTATATATTTGAATGTTTTCTCCTGTATCCTTATCTCTTTGTTTTCTTACCTTAACTTTGTAGTTTGGTTTAGGTTTCTTTCCCATAGTGCCTTCTGACTCTACTTCAACACTGAAATCTACAATATCATTCATTGTAATACCAACACTTCTTAGTATGTCAGAAATTCTAGGATCATTTCTCATTGTGGATAACCACTCATAGAATGTACCATCAGATGATTTCAACAACTTCTCTTCTATGTATATTTCATCATGTATTCTATTGATTGCGCTTTCTGCTTTTCTTGCTTTAAGTGATATAGGGCTGTCTAACCATTCTGCATGATCTGTAAGAATCTTCTCTTTAGACTTTGAATCTTCTTTACTTAATAAATATTCTTTATGTTTTTTTACTAAGAATGCTGTACCGTAAGGGTTACCTGTGTATTTACCCAAAGAATCCTCTGATATAGATTCATTATTTTCATCTTTTTCAAAATGTGTATTTGCAAAGTTGTAAGGATCAGCTTCTTCTTCCTTTACATTCTCTTTCTTCTCTTCTGTTTTTTTCTCTTGAACTTTATTACCACTAAGGTTTAAATATGTACCTAGTATTTCATCTTTCTTTTGATATAAGCTTATGTTTGAATCTGGTGATAGAGGTCCATCTTCTGTAAAGTATAAAGAAGGGGCATCTCCTCCTTTTAGAAAGGTTTCTACTTGATCTTCAATAGGGTAGATTCCATGATTAGCTAACTGATTAAGGAAGTCAGTTTTTTCTTTTTGTTCTACATGAGCTTCCATTCTTTTCTTAACTCCAAGCTTATTTTCCATAAAAAGCTCTTTAAACTTTACAGCTATCTTGTTAGAAAGAGTTGAAAGATAATTAGGATCTGTCATGATTTGAATAGCTTTGTTATAATCTTCAGATCTACCTTTAAGACTTTTATGATCTATAAGATCTATAATAGTACTCTTAATTTTATCATACTCTACAAATGATTCCTTGTTTTCACCAGAGACATGATTTAAAAAACCCATAACTGGTTTTTCTAACATATCTATATTATCTGAATTAAAAATACCAAAAGGATTAGCGGAGCCTGATTCATATGTCATTATAAGTTCAGAATCTACATCTGTAATATCCTTTGAGCTTAATATAGTTTCTCTAACTTTCATGATAGATTCATCTACCATATCACCTTTAGTTCTGCTTTTAATATCATACTTCTCTATATTATCAGGATCAGTAAGAGTTGCAAAATATTCTTGAAGGTTGGTTAGTCTTTCTTTCTTTTTATCATAAATAAGTTTATCTTCTCCAGATAAAGTAATCTTCTCTTCACCGGTTGGAGATTTCATATTCTTTAACTCAATCTTCAATAATCTTATTTCTGATATTAACTGTCGTGTATCAGCAAGAACTCCAATATCATTAGCTGCCATTTTACTAATAACAGGATTTTCAGAAAGTTCAGTATATATTTTATTAGATCTTTCTAATGCTCTTTCAAATGTGTTTCTTGTAAACAAAGCCAACATCTTAGCATGGTCAAATGCTTTTGCAGAAATCACTTCATCTAAATGTTCTTTAGTTCCTTTTTTATATTGAGCTGGAGAATAAGGATTTATAATCTTATCATTAAGATCTTCATATGCTTTTTCAACATCATTCATTCTATTAAGCATACTTTGTAATCTATCTCTTGTTTTGCCTGATTTGATTTCTTCTGGAGTTGCTTGCTCAAATGCTTCAGCTAAACCTTGATCATCTAACTTAAGGTAGTCTTCCATCTGACCTTTAAACTCATGCATCTTTCCTGCATGTAATACTGTGTAAAGATGATGAAACTTACCTGCATCTTTTTTATCCATAAAAGACATAGCATCTTCTGCAAAAGATGAAGTAAAGAGTGACTCGTTTATTTCTTTTTGAGTTAGTGCATGAATTTTATTAGGGTTAAAATATTCTTCTGGATTCTCATAAACTTCATTTAATATATCAACAGTCTCTTTAATGTATGTTTCTTTATTCTTTTTATATTCTTCAAACTTTTTAGGATCTGCCATTCTTTGATATAGTTCAGGTCCTTTTTCAAATACCATTTTTTGTGGTCCTCTTACTAAACCACCCATTAAAAATCCTGACATAAATACCTCAAAGCCCTCATGAGACATTTGAGATCTTGTTCCTGCTAATGTAGATGCCCAAGCAGCATCCATACCGGAAGCCATTGGATCTTGATATAAATTATAATAATAGTCTTTTGCTCCTACTGCTATACCTTCTTGTGTTATTTCTTGAAAACCTTCTACAAGATTAAATCTTCCGTAGTTTAAAGCTGCACCAGCAAAAGTTTTTAAATTACCACTAAAACCTTTATTAACAAATCTTCTAAACATTGTGCTACCACCATCATAAAAAGCTTTAGCTCCATCTTTTTTCATTTGGTTGGCAGAACTTTTTAGTATTCTGCTACCAATACCCTTTTTAGTAGCTGCTAACAAAGCACCTGTTCCTTTAAATCCTCTTAACATAGTATCAAATACAAATGCATTTGAAAAATATATTACAGGAAAGTTTAACATTATTGTTTTAAAAGCTGCCTGGTCTGCTGCATTAGATATTTCAGTTAGCTCTTCTCCTATAGGGGCACGTCCATGCTTATCTACAAACTCTGCATAGAGCTGATCTACAAGATCATTTTTAACCATTCCTCCCTCTAGCTTAGATTCAGCCATAGCAAGATTGATCATTCTCAGATCTCTATAGAATGCGCCAAATGTTTTAGCTGTTTTTGCTGCTGCTGACAAAGACTTAGCTGTACCTTGTACTGAGCGTATTGACTTAAGAGCCTTGTAAGTATTTGGTGTTAGAGCATTACCTGCCCATCTTCCACCTTTCATCCAAAAATCTTTAGCCCAATCTAGATTTTTCATGTTAGTAAGCATCTGTCTACTTTTTTCTGCATATGCTCCTACATCAAACATTTTATCTATAGCTTTTACACCTCTTTGAGCATTGTATGCTGATCTACTTGCAACCAAAGGAGTGGCTCCTCCAAATGTTGCCGTATTAAGAAGACCTAATGCAAGTTCTTCTACTGCTATATTAGACATTATACCTACAGTATATCCTGAGTTTAACATAAGATTGTTAAAGAATGCACCAGTACCTTCTTGTGTTGAATTACCAATTCTCATTGCATCAGCAAATGCTTCTGCTGATTCTGTATCTGGTCTCATATAGTCACCACTCATAAGATCACCTATAGCATTATAAGTACTTAGAAAACCTGTTCTAAATATTTTACCATACTGAGTCCACATTCTAGCATTTTCATCCCACCATGTTGATTGTTCATTATAAGCTAACTCATTGTTAGCATATGGATGAAATCCTATTTGATTGAATTTTGGATGATTATAGTATCTATCAAAGTTACTACCTTTTATACTAAATCTAATTGGTTGAGCTTCATTAGGTAAATTATTACCCAGCTTATACATTACATCATCTATAACAGATCCAAAGGCTTCCTCTCTTGCGTCATCATCTCCGGGTTTTAATCTTGGTTCAGTGCTTACAGGAAACTTTGCTACCATATTATGTAATGCTGTAGCTCTATCTAAACCCTCAATATCAAAATTACCAAGGGGTTCTGTTCCATCTACAAGTTCGTCTTTGATTAAATCCCAATCAGCTGCTGCATCTACAGGTGTTCCCTCCATTACATCTCTTGACATAATTTGAGAATGGGGGTTTTGTTGAATATTGTCTTCTGGCATAGACATTGATTCTGTCAGATTCTGGTTTTCTTCAGCCATATTATTTGTTATTGAGAATTATCACTCTTATCTTCAGTCTGCTCTGCTTTATGAGCATTAGCTGCATCAGTATTAGTTTTTATGTTTGCCCTTAGTCTTCTATCATATTCATTATATATTTCATCAATAGCAAGTCCTGATGGTGGTAATATTTTTGGTTCTGAGTATGGGCCTTTTACTAAAGATCCTCCATTAACATTCTTATCATAGTATATTTTAGATTCTTTAACCATCATCTGACCGTTGCTATCTTTAAAAAATATTACTCTTCCTCCTTCATTATCAATAGTTCTTACTTTATTGAGATTAATAAAGAATTCTGTTTCTGATACATAAGTATTTTGTACACTATTAGGGTTTTGTGATGCCAGGTCTCTAGGTGCAAAAATTGTTATAGCATTACCCGGTAGAGCACTAGCTGGAACAAGCTTGTTGTTTTTAGTGTCGCTTGATGATTTTTTTGTAGAAGCATAATCACTATTTAAAGTGATAACCCAACCTCCATGTTTACCTCCTCCTTCTTCACCACCTATAACTTCAGCCCATCTTATGTTTATATTTGGTTCTTTACCTTTACCGAATGACTTAGGGTCTCTCTTAAGATCTTTAAATATTTCTTTTAGTACAATCATAGCATCTGGATTAGTTACTGCATCATATGAAGCAGATGCATCACCAGCAACTACTGAATAGTTCATTGAAGGAGTTGTTAATAATTGATTAATTAAAGCTAATTGAGCATTGGCTTTTTCATTTACTTGACCAGTTATATAGTCTGAATCATAAAAATTAAACAATGTTCCTCCTGCTCCTGTTTGTTGTTGATTTGTTATATAAGATGCAAAGTTAAAGTTCAGTGTACCAGCTGGTGCATTTGCTCCTCCCATCACTTTATTCATCTTATCTTTTACTTTTACAAATACAGATTGAGCATCATCTTTACCTATAAATTCATCATAGATGTTTTTAAAATGTCTTTTAGCTACAAAGTTAATATCAGATTGTCTCCCTGTTTTATCTCCTGGTGCATTGGCAAGCCTATGATCTCCATAAGTACCATTCCAAGGATATATTGCATCAAATAATGCGTCTACATCTTGAAACCCAAAATTATCAGCTATTTCTTGATATTTATTTTTAACATCATTACCTGCTTGTTCTTTATAAAAAGGTAAGTCATTCATTGCTTCAGTATACCAATTTACAAAATCAGTATTCATTTTACCTACTATTGCATCAGGATCTTGAATTACACCTCTAGTGTTAAATAAAGGATATGCTTCCATCATTTTATATTCAACAGTATTTATATCTCCTTTAGAAAGCAAGAGATCCACCACATTCCTATATACATCTCTTTGTTTTTCCCAACCTGCTAATAACTTAACAGATTCACCATCTATCTTTCTTTTATTATTATGTAAAATTTCATAAAGAGCAGGGTTATCTTTTTGTAGACTAGGTCCAGTATCTATACCTTGATAGATAGCATCTACTTTATCAAACTGAGCTTTTAATTCTAGTTTATTTTCAGGATTTGTATAATATTCTTTTGCTTCCGCCCATGTCATAAACTCTCCATTAACTTTCATTCCCTCTGTAGAGTATGTATTATCATCATCACTTAGATCTTGAGCTTTCACCTGATAATATCTTTCAATAGAGTTCCATCTCAAATCTCTTATCTCATTTATTTTATTGTTTGATGTTGTTGCATTTTCAGCTATAATATCTATTATTTCATCATCATCTGGATAAGAACCTGAAGTTGAATTTGCATCTCCTGCCACTACCTGTTGAGATCCACCAGCTCCTCCAAATATTTGCTGTTGGTTAGTGTTAGAAGGATTTCCGCCAGTTTCTGCCCAAGGCATTGGTATCAACTGACCATCTTCACCAATCATGTAACCTTTCTCAAATGCTGTTTGTATTCTTTTATTAGCAGCTTCTTGCTCTTCCATTCTCTGGTTTAGTATATGCTGATGATTTTGTAATGCAAACTTATCAGCTTCAATAGTTCTTTCTGAATTTATGTCTGCATAAAACTTAGCTGCTTCTCTTGTGTCTGCATCAATATTATATTGCATAAAAGCATTTGTAGCTTTCATACGTAGATCATTAAGATCACCTTTTGATTCTGCTGTAATTACACTATGTTTCTTATCAAAAAGTTTTCTACCATTTGCTAGAGCAATATATTCATTGTATGCTTGTGCATATTTTTTATGTTCTTCTGATCCTAACACAGGTGTGCCGTGTTTTGCTTTATATGCTTCCCAATTATTTTTTGCTTCTAGTGCTGATGTTAACTCAGCTTCTTTTTTATCATTTTCTTCACTGTGTTTTACATTATAGTCTGACAACATCTGCTCATAGAATACTCTTTCAGCTGCATCCTTACCTCCATACTTTTCTGCATTTTCTTCATAAAACTGCCTAGCTTTAACATAAAACTTAGTTTGATAAAATCTTTGAACTCTAGGATCATCTAGTGTAGTTTGTAATATGTATTCTTGTGCAGGATTTGTGTAGATGATATTATCATCTTTATCTTTACCCACAGCTCTTCTAGTTAATAAAGTACCATTTCTTTGTGTTATCTGATAATGCCCATCTTTAGACATTGATACATCAGTAACATCCATACCTAAATCTTTTAATTTTGCAATACCAATTTCAACAAGATTTACATGTTCTACAGCTTCTGGTAATTGTACTTGCATTGATCCTTCTCTAGTTGCATTTTGAAAATCTGCCATGCTATAGTTAAGAGCTTGTACACCACCGTCCCAATATTTTTTTCTAGTTTCTTCATCTTCACTACCCTTCCAACCTTGAAACCTTTGTTGTTCTGTTTTAAATCTTTTAGTAAATACAATATCTCTAACTATTTTTTCATCTTCAAAGAATGGTGTAAATAATGCCTTTGCAGAATCTACATTTTGTGCTAATGAAAAATCTACACCAGATATTTGCTGCAGTTTTGGAGCAAGTTCTTGAGCATATACATCTCTGATGTTCATATTATCTTCTCTGCTTAAATCTGCATGGACAACACTACCATATAGATTATTCATCTTCTTATAGTTAGTATCATATCTATCTTGCCTTTTTGCTAAGGCATCAGATAAAAACTTAAAGTCAGGAGTAAAGGACTCTGTCTTTGATACATATTTATTTACATTTGGTAGGTACGTTGCCATATTACAAAAATACTAAATTTTATTTATTTATTAGGTTATTATATCTAAACTTTTAGAGTTTATGAATAACCTAATATCCATTTTCTTAATTTACTTTTACTTCTTAAAAGATCTGTTTGTCTTTTTTTCATACGTTTTGTTTCTAATCCATGTCTTGCAGTATCATCTTTATTTTTATCTGAAGGTCTACTAACATCTACACCACTGCTTGTTCCTGGATCATTTTTCTTTCCGTACATTTTTTCATAGTAGATCTTAGCAAAATCTGGGTTTTGAGCATGTAAATACTCATAGTTAGCTAACTCTTGATCTAAAGGATTAGTAGATGAAACTTTACCATCAAAATCTCTAGCATTATAATATTCAATATTATGTGCTTGCGGACTATACCAGAACTGTGGATTTTCTAAGTTTCTTATATATAGTTCATCCGCATTAGTCATTTGATCATTAAAAGCATTTACTAAGTTATCTGTTAGTTCCATTTTTGCTACATTATAGTTTTCTTTGGCTGCATTGCTGTCATCCATGTATGTTTTAAAGTTGTTAGCAGCCTGTTCACCAGCCTCATTAATAAGAGGGATGTTAATATTTTGAGCGTTATTATATATCTTAGTATTAAGAGCTTCATGTTTATTAATAATTTTTTCACTTGCATCTTGCACTGCTCCCATAATTGAACTTGCTTGATCAGGATTTGCTCTCATTGCTGCAGCTGCTGATGCTTCTACAGATGCCAGCTCTTGTCTAGGATCCACATACATAGGGTTTACTAACACAGGATCAAGTGTAGGTTCCATAACTGGATTTATTTGTTCTAGTCCTGCTAATTGTGCAGATTTAGTTGCAACAAGAAGATCATCTTGAGGGAATGTTTCATACTCAGGATACTTAGGTGTTGTCCAATCTCCTGTTACTGGTGCACAATCACAACTTGCCTGATCAAATCTTTGTCCTTTTTCTAAACACTCTTTCATTTTTTCATTTCTCACTTCTTCAGGGCAAGGAATGTCTTGATCTATTGTTGTTGTAGATGTATTTGTTTTATTGTCTGCTCTGTAGAATTGTCCACCCGTTGTGTGACCTAACTTTCCATCTACAAATGATACAGGGTTTCCTTCTGCATCTACCATTTTATTATCACCTACTTTCTCATCAGTCCATGTTTTGTTCTTTTTCATGGCTGCAATATCCTTCTTGGTATAAACATGATGTCCTCCCATTGGTGTTGTTACAATTTGGTCAAGTAGTCCTGATTCATCTTCTAATTTAGCATTATTTAATGAAGTATACATTCCTTGGAATATTTTAACTTCCTCTTCAGTAGGTGCTGTATCACCCCAACCATATTTTTTTGCTGCAGCATCATCTGGTGCACCATTAGCATCAAACTTATGACCAGCACTATGTGCTGTAGATAAAAATTGATTCATTTTGTTAAAGATCATAAATAACTCAGCGTCACTTTTACCTTGAATCCAATTATTTTTACCATCTTTATTTTTTGCAGCTGCTTCTCTATATTTTTGTATCCAAAGTTTTCTTGGTGGATCAAAATCTTTACTAGCCATTACATCAAATGCGTCTGCATGAGAACTTTGACCAGAGCTAAAATCAGGATTATATGTTTCAAAAGCAGGCTCACTAGATCCAATAATAGGCATTCCATATTCGTCAGTACCTTGATACCCCCAGGCCTCTGATCCTTGTAACGTAGAGGGATCAAACTCACCTGTATCTTGAAATCTTGGTAGTTCTTTTCCGTATTTTGCTACTGAAGGATTTTGTGGTGCTCCTTGTGGTGGCATTGATGGATCAGCAAAAGGATCAATTTGTAAACTATCTTGTATCATTTTTGCTTCTATAGATTGAGTTTGTATATCAATCTCATTTAGCTGTTGTTCCATTACCTGAATAGATGCTTGAATCTCATAAGCTTTTTCAGGATCTTCAAGAATGTTTGGATTCTCAGAAATAAAAGATTTAGTTTGTTCATACTCTGTTATTAACTGTTTTCTGTACTTCAATATATTCTGAAGTGCTATCTGTGAATCACTTAACCGTCCTTGTTGTGCTGCTTGGTTTATTGCTAAACTTCCACCATCAGTAAATTGTTTAAGAGAGTCTGCTTTGAAAGGAGATATTGGTCCTGATCCCAATGACATACTTTCACCATAAGATTTAGGGTTTAATGGTATTGATGTGGTCATTCCTGATTTAGGATCATAAATTACCTTGTTTGGATTTATATCTTTTTCATCTGATCTAAATATATTACCTATTCTTGTCCCAATATTTCCAAGAAAATTTCTATTATTAACTTTTGCAGACTCTTGACAATCACATATAGCTTCATTAAATTGTAACCCTTTAGTAACACATTCTTTCATTTTTTCTCGTGCATTAGGACACTCAATTCCTGGACCTGATTCTGCTGCCATTATTTCTCCTTTAATTTGGTACCCTGGTAATCCAAGAGGATTTTGATCTCTTACATATCCTTCAGGAACTCCCATTTTAGGGACCATTGGTTGACCAGTCATAGGGGATGTTTCCGCACCATATTGAGCTCCAGGTCTAAAAAGAGCTGTTGGTCTTGGTGGATTATTCAATACATTATCTCTCCAACTAGGAGAACCTGGTATTTGAGACTCGTCAACTAATTCTGGTATTATTTGCTCTAATGAAGGATTTGGTTGCTCTTTTCTTTTTTCATGCTCTATTTCTCCTTTAGTTTGATAACTTGGTAACTCAATACCATGTTGAGCTCCAGCAAACATTTTACCCATGCTCATCATATTACCTACATCTTCTTTTAGCTTTTCATCTTTGTTTTTCATGAAAGGGTTTGCATATTTTAATCCTGCCATACCAAACATTGCTTGTGGTAACTCAGTACCATATTTACCCATTGGAGGCATACCTCCTTGCGGTGGTCCTGTAAATTCTTGCAGTCCCCCTTGATTTTGCATAGCCATATATTCTTCATGCGTTGCTCCAGGATGAACTGTACCATCAGGCATAGTATGTGTTGGTCCTTGTTGATTGTTTTGTTCTTGTATTTTAGCTTCTAACTCCTGTGGATTAACACCACTTTCTATAAGAAAAGGATAAGCTGCTAATGGTAATCCATCAGAGAAATTCTTCTTACTCTCTTGTATAAATGCAAGTTGAGATAACTTGATCTTATTTTTGTTAATCATATCTTCAGCAGTTGCTATAGATATTTTGTCTGAAGTCTCATCTTCTATTATTTCAATATACTTATTTAAAGGGAAATTTTTAGATGCTTTTGCAGGAGTCATCTTCTTCTTAGATGTTATACCTAATAATTTAAGCTCATCTAAAGTAAGATTCATTTTTCTTGTATCAGAGTATATAAAACTTTGTTCAGGTAAATTTAAAGGAGTACCGCCATTACTGTGTCTATTACCTCCTATATTATATAGCTCAAATGAACCATCATTAGTAAGATCAGTTAATGCTGTCTCACCTTTTTCTGCTTCTAGATTAGCTTCATCTCTATTCATTGGTCCTAATGTATTATTTATAGCACCTCCTGCTTTCATTGTTTTTACAATAGTACCATTTACATATTTAAAACCTTCTGGTAACTTTCCGTTTATTTTTATTTTCATAATATCAACCTGTTATTTGTATATTAGCTCCTGCCTTCATTAACTCATAATATAAATCCATATCTATTTCAGCTTCTTGTTCTCCTCCATACTTAGCAGTAGTTCCAACTTTTTTAGTACTACTCATATTTTCTGTAACTAGAGGTGCTTTCTTATCTGTAACAGCATCTGCAACTTGTGTACCAACACTTTTAGTAGTATCCATAACACCAGCATATCCTGCTGTATCTTTTGCTAATGAAGTAGTTGCTGATGCTAAACCATATCCAGGTATTGCAGATGTTGCATTTAATACAGCATTTTCTGTATGTACTTTTCTTTGTTCTGATCCTTCTGGTGCTGCATATGCTCTAGTTCCAGATATAGCTGAATTAAGAAGATCTGCTCCTGCTGCAATAGGTCCTGAATAATCTTGCATGCCTGCTACAGTTAACCCTGTCTGTGTATAATCTAAAGCTTTATTAACTGATTCATTTTCAGAAATAGTTTTTTTAGTAGATTCTCCTTTATAGTCAGGAATAAATCCTTGCTCTCCTTTTAACCATCCTTTTAAATTCCAATTACCTCCATCATTCATTGTTGGTAATTGACCTCCCCATTTCATACCTGGACATGTTCCTGGTATTGCACATTCTGGTCCTGTTCCTTTTCCATCAGGATCATCATAAGGTAAAACTGGAGCACTATAATCTGCTTTAGAGTTTTCTTCATTTGTTGGTCCTACAGGTCTATCGTATGCGTCACATAAAACAGCTCCTTCTGATCCTGTGTTTCCTCCTCTTAGAAATTTACGTAACTCACCACCTTTTGTATATATACCATAGTCTATAGAATCTTTTGTTTTAAGATATATATCATCTTCACTTTTATAACCAGTCTTTATTTTTCCGTCTCTAAGATCTTTTTCATACAAGAGTACATCATCATAACCAGCCTCTGTTGCTGCCTTTTTTAAGAGTTCCTTCTTTTTTGCTTCTTCATTCCTTAAACCATCTGTACTAGATAATCCCCAGTAAGTTAATGCTCCTAGTGTCAGGGGAATTCCTGCGTATTGTAATTTATTATGTTTTTTTCCATCTCCTATACGTAGACCAGGTCCACTGAATCCGCTTTTAATACCTCTCCATGTTGGAGAATGAATATCCCAATCACCTCCTACTCTATCAATTGTGTAATTAAATATGCTTGAATTTTCTTTACCTAATTCTGTATAAAATCTATTTGTTTCATCAACCTTCTCTCTTCCTATTGCATTTAAACCTCTTAGTTTAACTCTAGTATTAAAGTTATAATCTGGTTCAAGTATAGATTCAGGTTTAAAGTCTGGATCATTTTTAAACTTATTGGTTCTTAAACCACCTTCATTTACATCAAAGTCATAATGTTTCCATATATTTACAGTAGCTTCAGGATTATCTAATGTTTCTCCACTAATAACCCCTGGATATTTCTCTCCAAAACCTCTTGTTGATCTTATAGCTGCATCATATAGAGAAGTACCTATACCTGTCTTTCTATATTCGTCTAACACACTCACCATTTCAACTGAAGAGGGTGCATTTCTTTTATTTTTAAGATTTAAAAATCCTATAGTGTTAGATTTATCACTACCTATTGGTGTTTCATTAAAATTTATTTTAGTGAAACTAGGTGTTCTTTTTGCACTAAATAGTACATTATCTCCATAGTCAAATGCTAAAGGATTAATAGGTCTTAAACCTTCCCAAACATACTTAAAACCATTCCACACCCATTGCCCACCTTTTTTAATTTTACCTGGTTGTGTAAGTCCCACCTGAGCTTTTGGTAATTCAGCACCATTTTTCATTTTACCTAAATACGTTTTTTGTTTATCTAGATATTCATCTTTATATTTAAGAAAATCAACTTCAGGATTCATATAATTAACTACTCCTGATAGATCTGATTGTTGTTCCATTAATTCTTGACCTTGTTGAGCTTGACCAAATACTTTACCTGTTCCATATAAGCTATCTCCGTACCCTCCTTTATTTACATCATAGAATCCTTTTGATCCTGTTCCTGCAGTTTCTTCCATTACTGGAGCTATATCTTCAGCAGATACAGATCTTTTAAACATTTCATTCTGCTTCTGAACATTTCTGTTATATATATCTTCTAAAAACGGAGCTGCTTTATCTACAATAAATTCTGATGCCTTTCCATATATATCTGTTACAGCTCCTACAGCTCCAGTGTTAAAAAACTCTTTACCTTTATTCCAAGTGCTTTGTATAGGGCCATCACCATAACTAACATCAACACCCATATCTTGAGGATCATTCCAAACTCCTCCATTTCCTTCACACTGCTCTCTAGTTGTTGATACACCATCGCTACATGAAAAACCTTTTGCAGCACCTTCCATGTCAGTACGGTTAGCAGGGTCTAATACTCTTGGGTTATTAGCATGTGCTTCATTCTTTTCTGCTATACTAGCATCAAACTCAGCATTATTATCATAGTCAGGACCTGGATCTTTATTTAAATGTGAATCACCTTTAAACCAATTTTTAAGTTTATTTATATTACTTGGTTCTTCCCAATTAGATTTTGGTTCTGGTTGAAGATCTATTTCTTTATTAGGGTCACCAAAAGATCCTGGTTGTGCCCAAGGCATATTCATAGCAGAAGTAGGATCATTATACTCCTTATTAAAATTAGCTACAGGATTATCAAAATACATCTCTGATTGTGATGGAGGTAATTGTAATAAAGATTCTTTGTACATTCTTTCTTCTTTCTCATCAATAGTTTCTTCAGTTTCTTCACCATCTTGAAATTTACGCAGTGCTCCACCGTATCTATAATCAGTTTTAAAATTATTTTCAAATACATCAAAGTTAGTTTCAAAGTCAGCAGTACGTCCACCTGATGCTTGATCATCTTGAGTAGCTCCTCCTCCTACTTGAAATCTTCTGAGCTCTCTACCATATCTAGCATCATCCTCTGATTTTTCTTTAGCCTCTCTATTTATTCTTTGTTGTTCTGTTTCTCCTTCAGTAACTATTGTTTCTGAATGCGGTCCATATATTTTATCAGGATCATATTTATTCTGCTGAAGTTGTACATTAGTTGTTGGAGTACCTTCTGTCCAAACTGCACTATTAGCCTCACATTGTTCTCTTGTTGTAGATGTACCATCAGAACAAGAACTTGTAGTTTCTGTTACCTCATCAAAAGATGTAAATCCTGCTAATTTATTGTCTCCTTCTTTGTCAAAATCAAACAGCATTGTCTGAGCATTAACATCTCCAAGACCACCTTCACCTTTACCTTCCTCTATTATATCATACTGAGTTTGTGTTGACTTATCATAATCTACAGTACCATCTTCATTGAAATAAGTATATGTACCATCTTCATTTTTTGTCTTTATACCAAATAAAGCATCTCCGGTCCAAACACCTCCGTTAGCTTCACAGTCAGCTCCGTTAGTATATTGAGGATCTGAACAACTTCCTTGATCAGGATTCCTATAATGCTCACTTCTTTTCTGACTAACTCTATAGTTAACACCATCAAACTTAGCTGTACCATCTTCATTACGGTCCATCCAATTCCATTTACCGTGTGTTAACTCATCAGGTGTCCACCATAAATCTGAATTCCTCATGTCTCCTGATTCTATAAGCCTCTTTCTTTCTTTATTACTCATTCCAAGATACTTGGCAAAATTTTCTCCGTGTAATAAAGCATTCTCATCTCTAGTGTTTGTTAAATTTACTCTACCGTATTTCAATGCACCATCAGCATCAAACTTGGAATACTTACCTCCTGGAGTATAGTTATCTTTATCAAAAGCTCCTACAACATTACCAAAAAGATCTCCTGCTCCTTTAAACATATTCGCCATTAATCCCATAGGACCTAATCCTCCTAAACTATTATACTTGTCTCTGTCTCCTTGATTACCTACATTATTTTTCCACTCTTCTCTTACTCCATCAAAAGTACGGTCATACTGGTATTTATTGGTTGGTTTGATTTTACGTACAACATCATTAATATTAACTTGACCCGTTTCTTCATATTCAGGTAAAGTACCTCCACCTTTCATAAAGTGTTGATAACCACCTAAATATGGATAAACGTTAAAAGTTTGTTCTTTTTTCTTTCTCTTCTTTCCTGCCATACTATTGATTCAGTTATAAAGTTACATTTATAATATACTAAAAATCAAGCATATTATCTAATTATTTAATGATTTCATATAATCAAGAACTGTCATTTTGCTAGCCTTAGCCTCATTATAATAGATGGTATTTAACCTATTATATATACTTTTTAGTTTGTTAAACTTTTTATCTTTATCTAAAATACCATTTACTCTAGTTTCATATAATAATATTTGGGAAGCTAATGATAAGCCATAATTATTACCATCTGTTTTATTAAACAAGTCTTTACTAACATTAATGTCACTTAAAGGCATACTTGCTCCACCATACTTCATAGGAGCAACTCTGTCTTTTACTTTTACTTCTGCTTTAGGTTTATTATCTAATAATCCAAAATTTTCCATTTCATTCTTTTCTGCTTGAGTTATAGTTTCACCTTTATTATATCTTGTTACTATATCTTTCATTCTTGAAAAGAATCTTTTCTGTTCCTGTTTTTGTTTAGTTATATCAACTATATCATTATTATCATAATAAATTTTATTATCTTCAATATTTTCTGTTTGAACATTATATTCTATATAAGGTAATTGTACGTCATCATCATATCCTTTTTTGATTTTATATTTACCTAACATCCCTTCTATACTTTTTTCTGATCCCATCTTAAACTTAGGTAAAAAAGCTCCGTTTTCTAACATGTCTCCTATAACCTCATCCTTTACATTAATGGAACCTCCAAACTTATAAGTAGGTATATTTTTAAAAGGTTCTCTTAGATCATGACTCTCCATAAAGAAAGGTGATTTACTTACATCTAAATCAGGATTTAAATACCTATTAACCCTTTCTGTATATCCTCCTACAGAAATATCACCTTTGACTGACTCTTTAGAAAACTCACCTTTAGATAACTGATCTCTCAGCTCAGGTTGACCTGCTCTATGTAATGCTGCTATTAATTGAAAATCTGAATATTGAGATGAAGCTTCTGGATAACTATGTCTAATTTGAAGAATCTCCTGTGGATATACATCTGTAATAAGATATTGCATTAACTTTCTTTGATCATCTTTATTGTTAAGATAATTAGCTTTCCAATCTTGCTCTTCTTTATATCCTAAAACATCTTTACCGTACTTATTTAAATGTTCTATCTTTATTCCAAATCTACCTAATGCATCAGCACTGCTGACATGTGAATAAGCATCATCCATACCACTTTCATACTGTCCTAGGAATGGGTGATTATCTAAATCATATTGTCCTCCTGGTATAGTATTTCCAAACTCATCTAAATCTTTTCCTGTAACATAAACTCTTCCTTCAGGTTTTTTATATTTAACTAGACTTCCTGTTTCAAGATGACCTATTGCTGATATTGTAGACCATAATTCATCTTCAGATATATTTTTAAAAGAATCTTTATACTTCTTTCTAGCCGTAGAGTATTCTACATGCTTATCAAAATCTGGACCACCTACTAATATTTGATCCCCTACCCACATTCTATTAATATTTTTTGCATAATTAGGTTGATCTTTAATATCAGAAAAATTACTATTTACAGAATTTAAAATACCTTGCTCATTCCACAAGTTATATTTTTCACTAATATCTGACTTAGTGTCACCAGATTTAACTTTATATCTGTAATATGTTTTACCATTAATGGTTACTTCTTCTGTATCAGAATAATCTACAGCTCCTCCATTTTCATAGGCTTTGATTTGTCCACCAAGCTGAAAAGCTTTTATTGGACCACTTCCTATTTTATAGTCATGTGGTATTTCAAATTCATACCAGATATTACCTTGGTCATCACGGATCTCTTTATAATTATACTCTTTACCAAAAGTACCCTTCATTAATTTATTAAACTCTTTTTCTGTATACTTCTTTAATATTGTTTGATAACTTTTACCGTATGAACTTATATCAAAAGGTTTTTTCTCATAAGGTTTTTCAATATGTTTAATTTCTCTTATATCATTTATATACTTCTTAGTATTAGGATCATTATGTTCTCCAATAAATTTCCAAGAACCATCGTCTTGTATATGATATGTACCAGCTTGTAAATTTTTTGCAGTCTCTACTGGTATTTCCAAATGCTCCATTGTTTCATCATCCCCAGTTCTAACACTAGAGCGTGTATTTATAGTATACCTACCATCATTATCAAGAGCTATGTGATTATTTTTCCAGTGACCTATGTTTGCCGTATAAGCATCTATTTCTGCATCACTCCATCCACTTTTATAAAGTGATTCTCTATATGATGCATCATCTGCATAAACATCCCTCCTAGGCTTTGTTGTCTTTTTTGGAGCCCAGCCTTTTTCTTCATGTGTTATTCTTGGACTGTTATCCAGAGAGTATACTGAATTAACTTCTTTAGGTATACTTACAAAAGGACCATGTCTTTTGGCTACTGTAGTATGACCATAAGTATTACCTGTATTCATACTATTTATTGCTTTTTCATATTCAGCAATATTTTCTAATGTCCATGGATTTTCAAGTCTATCTGCCAATGATGCCTGACCGCCACCAAATCCTTCAATAGTTGCTACAGTACTAGCATGTGGAAATCTTACAGTTTGATAATTATTATCTAATGCGTATCCAATAGTCTCTGAAAATAATCTTCTAGAATGATTTTTTTCTAAATTTTTTAATTGTGCAGTTTGAACATCACTTCTACTTTGTAGTAAGGCTTGAATTTTATCTCTATTAGATTCTGCATCTTTTAAACTACTTTTAAGATATTTTATTTCTTCTCTTGCTTGTGAAGTATAATTTTGCCATTGTTGGTTATCAGGCATTATACTATTTTGATCAGGTACAAAATTATCTATTTTATATTGTTTTGCATCTATTTTATTTTGAGCTTCAATAACATATTCATTAGATTTTTTAAGTTTAGCTAACAGAGGTCTTTGAAATTCATCTGATTGTATTTCCAGTATGTTAAAAGTTTTTCCATCTATAGAGAAAAATCTTGTATGTCCATAAGTTGGTCCAAGATCTTGTGTAGGAAAATGATTATCAGATACTGGATTACCTATTTTATCATTTTGCCAAAGTATTGTTTTGTTTTGAATACTATTATATGCAAGTTCTGCTGCATCATATTCTTCTTGTGAAGGAGCAAGAGTACCACTCAGTTCATTTCTTTTATCAAAACCTAATTCTTTCATTCCTACATCAGCATACTTATCTACTTGTTTAGGAGTAAACTGAATTAAATTATTTTGAACTTGTTCTTCAAAAACTTTATAAGGTATTTTATACTTGTTTACATCGTCTACATTAGCAGGCACTGTTGCTATTACATCATCTATTGATTTTTTTAATACTGCTTTATCTGCTAAATTATCTACGTTATTTGAGAATTGTATTAAAGTATTAATATTAACATTTCCACGCTTGTCAGTATTACGTAATATGCTGTTATCTCCCATTAAGGAGTTTATTTGTAATCCTCCTTTATTTTGTATACCATGTTTATTTATATACCAATCCCATTCTTCAAAAGTTTTTGGTCTAACGCTAAGATCTGGCACGTTAAAAAGGTTTGGTTTATCTAAAATAGATGGAGGAGGAGTTCCAAATATACTTGGAAATGTATTTTGTCCCCAATTTATAATTGGTCTTATTACATTTTTAGCATCTTTTACTTTTCTTACTTTATCAACTCCACCAAGCATTTGATACTTGGGTAAAGGTATCTCATATACATCATTACCTGGAAACTTATATTCACCACCTGGCATCATTATCTGTTGGTTACCTTCATCGTCTATACCCAAAACAGGATAATTAACTCCTTTCATAGTTATATTTCCATCTGCATCTGGAATTAAAGTATTTTTCCCAGGATGAGCCCACTGTCCATTTTTGTCTTTTATAAATGTCATTATCTACTTGATGCGTTTAGTTTTGTATTATTTAATCTTAATAACATCTTCTTATCTCCTGAAACTAATCTTCTTAGTACAACATGATTATAATAGTGTCTAAACTTCTTTCTTTCAAATGAAGATTTCAAAAGATTTATATTAGCCATATTTAAATCTCTTATATAACCATTTAATCTTGTTAGGTATATAGTATTTTCTACTCCTGTAAATTCTCCTCTATCATTAGTAACATCCCAGAATTGGTTGAATCTATATTTCTGTTCTTCCTTACTGTATAATATATTTATATCATTAGCATTGATTATAGGATAAGTAGTTATTAAAGGTGCATTATTTTTTGGAGATAAATCTAGTTTTAATAAACCGGATGTCTGTTCTGAATTATAAATCTCTGCTTCATCAAAGTTAAAATCTAATACATGGAATCTATCTCTACTGTCATTTTTATATACAAATGATTCTAATGAATATTCAACGCTTCTAAGAGTAGTTACTGTTTGACCTGAAGTTTCAAGTAAGTCAATTTCCCAAGGATAATCTACATCATAGAAATTAGCAAACTTATCTGTTCTTGCATTATGTCTCCATATTCCAGCTATATCATAATTAGGTGGTATACTATCTGAAAAGTCATAGTTGCATATTAAAGGATTACTTTGATCATTACATACTCCAGTTTCCCAATTCATGTTTGTACCATACCCTGGAGTACCTTCACAACTACATATTTGTCTTTCACAGGTAGGCCATAGGCCGGCACCACATGTACCAACTAATGAATAAGGAGGAGAAGCTGTTGGACATTCACAATCTCCCTTAATACATAGAGGTGTTTCAGTTTCACTACAATTACCAACTTTTTGATATGTATTATCAGGACATTCACATACTATTGGTGGAGTACATGATTGAGCTACTATTACATCAGCTATATCCTGTGCATCTTGAGGATCATCAAATGTAGCTTGATAAGTATTAACACCTTCACCATTACTTGGATTATAATTAGGTCCTGTACTATCGTAATTTGCTCCATAATCTAACAGCTGTTGTGTAGTAGGACTACCGCTTGGATCTAAAATTACAGAATATACTTCTAAATCAGAGTAAGCAGGATTATTAAGAACATTATTTATAAACCACTGTTCATTAGATCCAATTGTCCAGGATCCTAAACCTCCTTCATTTAAGGTTACAGTTGGCGTTACTACATCTAGGTCTGCTGGAGTCCATCCAAATGGTAAATCAGTATTAGAATTAAAGGTTTGATCAAAACCAGGACCAGCACAGTGACCATCAGCACCATCAGCTGCAAGAAATAGTTTCTTAGGTACACCTGGTCTTGAATTTGGTCCATATAATATAGCTAATGCATGCCAAAGACCACCAACCGTATCTGTACCACAAGGTGTATCTGGTGTGTAACCAGGGTCATATGTATTTGCTCCAGTACCAATATGATAACCTGTTCCAGCAACAGTGCCATTACCTGGTGCATGAGGACCTGTATTATTTATACGGTCTGTCAACTCTTGTTCAACACTTGTTAAATCTTGAAGTTCGTTATCATTAAAACCAGTAAATGAACCTCCACCATTTTGTAGACCACCACCAAATCTTACAAATCCCATCCTGGTATTACCAAGAGCAAGTGAAGCTGAGAAACTGTTTACTATACCTGTACCAAAGGCTCTCATATTATCTACATTATCATTATTAGCCACACTGTTTGATGCATCTAAACATAGTACAGCATCAAATTCACATTGAACAGCACCGGTATAGCTATTACTTGCACTAATTGAAACAGAGGTATTAGTTGCTACTATTATATCATCAATAAGGTTTGCTGGTTGAGAACCTACAGCACTTATCTCACACATATCTGTAACTCCGTTGTATGTATATCCTGGAGGACATATTGGTGTTGCTGATATACTTTTCTTAGTTGTTAAGAAATGATTTATACTATTAAATGCTAGTTCAGGATGCCAGTCATGGAATGAGATCCAAGCTTTAGCTTTAGGATCAAAACTAACTGTCCAAGAAATATCCTCAAAATAATCTGTGTCAGTTAAATCAACTGGTACCACAGTCCATCCATCATTATATTGAAACTGCCCATTTTGATAAGACATATCAGCAGCTTTACTTGCAAGTGGTTTATAATCTCTTTTTGAGAAATATACAATATCATTATTAGGATCATATATTGCTTGTACTCCTGCACCAATTACAGGATTGTCTACATATCTTGGATGTTCTTCTATTTCTGGAAAAGCTTTTAATAATTGAGATGGTAGATATTTATTGAACCACCACTTCATACCTAGATCAGATATAGCCTCTATACCTTTACCTGAATATTTAAATATTTTACCTTGAGCTTGTGATACAAAGAACATACCTGCTGGTGTTTGTACAACACTTCTTGAACTCTCACATGATCCATATTCATGAGATACATTAGAGTTTGATACTTGTTGGAAAGTTTGACTAAATAAACCACCATCACCAATAGTTAATTTATTACCTGACTTAGCCATTTCTATTTGATCTGTTCCTTGAAATAATTGTGGAGATAATGTAGGGAATAATATTAAAGCTCCTGTTTGATTAGTAGGTACTATTGTATTAACTGTAGATTTAAAGTCTCTAAAATTCTCTGGTAAGAATGTTCTCCAATGGTCTGATCTTTCATCATTCTTGAATTGTTTTAATGATTTTGTATGAACTCCTACTGAAGGTAATGAGTATAATAATCTTTTAGGGTATTTAGTAAAGCAAGTTTCTGAAACTATTGGATCATACCATCTAGGTTGTATATTACCAAATGATGCTGTCCAGAATCTACGTATATTAAGAGACTGATCATATTTATAGAAGTTATCTCCTGATATATGATCTTTATGGAATAGTTCATGATAATCTGTATATCCTAGATGATCATAATGTTTTTTTCTTTTTACATCTTCCCAATCTCTAAAGCTAAGATTCATATCTGATTCAACAAAGAAATCTTGTATACCACTATTATGTGTATACATATAACCTAAGTTCTCTATAAATAAACCTCCTGTTCTTTTAACTCCGTCATCTGGTCCACCTGGATCATTAACTGTGGCACTATAATTATCTCTATCTGAACCTATATCACTAGTTCTAGGGGGAGCCCCACCTTTAGTTAATAAATAATGATTAGTATTTCTATAACAACCATCTGGATCTAAACCATTAGCTCTATCTTCTGATCCTGGACGACAGAATTTATAACCACTACCAACACAATCTGTCCAACTACCAGGGTTACTGGTCCCATTAGCATCTGAACCACCACCATTTACATTAAGTGATCCTCTTTCAAAATCAACCCAACCTGCCCATCCTGACTCATTTACTGTATAGAATTCATTATAATATATAAAGTCTCTTGGATCATCTTCTGGCCAACAACTATCTACCCAACTTCCTCCACCTAAAGTACAACTTCTTTTATCTTTAATTGTATCACTTATAACTCCTGCTATAGTACATTCACCATTGTGGTTACATGATCCTCCAGGAAAACCTGGATATGCTGGAGTATTATAGGCAGGATTTCCAATAACTCCTGTATCAACACTATTAGCTACAGGATATAAAAATTCACCCGCATTCCAATCATATAAAGCTTTAAATGTTCTAACTACACCTGAAAAATCAAAAGTCTTTGGAATAGAAGGTTGATGCATATCACCTTCAGGACGTACTAAATCTAACCAGTGGTCACTAGTACTTGATATACAATCATCACCTTCCCAATTTATTAATGGAGTATCAAATTGATGACTTCTATGTCTAGCTTGTATACCAATTGCTACTTCTCTTTTTCTTGCAGGTTCAAGAGCTGATGAAGGTGCTGTATACCCTGCAGCAACATACCAAGCTGCAGTTTCTCCAGGATGACTAATCCATTGAGTTTTACCTACACCATTTATCTCCCATGATTTATCATCTAAATAATTAAAGACTGTTGCCATAATTTTACTTGATGAAGGAATCTTTACAACTTGTAAATGGAAGTTTGCCTCTTCAAAGTAGTTTGCAACTTCACCACCAGAATTGTCTCCAAAAGCATTATATCCCATAAGATCACAGTCAATGGCTGTTGGTTGATCTAAATGATACATGTCAGATGGAAACGCCTCATCAAACTTAAAACTTAAATTTGTTATTGGTCTAACAAACTCTTCCATGCGGTACTTCTCTGTATTCATCCAGTATCTAGGAAAAGGTATGTTAGAGTAATATCTATAATCAAAAGGCATTCCGTCAGGGCCTTCTTTCATAAAATCAAACCAGAATGGCATTGTAACTTTTTCTGTATATCTTGATATATAAGTATCTCCTCCAAATAATGGTCCTGTATTAAATCTAGTATTAGTAGTTATATCATTTGTCATATCCTTAAATCTGAAAGGTTGTGACATTGGTGTAAATAAGACACTGTCTAATTGACCATATTGATTATCATTATCTACTTTTAATCCTACATAATGTGCAGCAATATTAGATTTAACTAAACCTGTAGGAGTCCACCAACTTACTGTACTATTAGTTCCGTCTGCTGCACATTGTGCACCACCAATAACAAATTTTGAATCATCTAAGTTATTCCAGTTTCCTGGTGTATCTACACTGGTGTTAGTATTAATAACAACAGTAGAAGGTCTATGTAAATTATTTACAGCAACATCATCTATATATTGGATACCTTGTTTAATATACCTAGCTTTATTTATTTGATGTCTATATGTAGAAGTACATTCTCCTGGTAATAAACCTTGACCTCCTATACACGTTCCTGCAGCAAATGGTCCATAATCACTATAGAATCCATGTGAGTTATATTTAAAAGCATAGTCTTGATAATCCACCATTTTAAGAATAAGATCTATAATCTTATCTCCACCTATAGCAACATAATTTAAGAAAGTTAATACACCTGTAATCATTGAAAATAATGTAGGAGTACTTGTGAAATCACTCCCTACATATTCAATACTTTTATTAGGTCCAATATGACCAGCCATAAGTCCTGTAGTTCCTGTCTCAATCATTTGATAAATAGGAGTACCAATTTGTCTTGCTAATTTACCAGCACCAAATACAGAGGCTACATCTACAACAGTATTAAATGCTATATCTGCTATAGCTCCAACAACTACTCCTGGAATATTTAATAGTACGTTTACTGCTGCTGCTGCTGTACCAGTACCTGGCATAGGAGTCATACCTGATCCTACTGCCATTGTTTCCCCTGATGATTGAGATCTTGCTGTATTAATTTTTACATTTCTTTTACCTCTCATGTGGTTAAGTGCATAACCTACACCAATAATTGCTGCAATTAATACAGCTTTATTTTTAAGAAGTTTAGCTCCTGGGTGATCTTCTGACTTTTTAAAGTTTCCTTCTGCTCTACCTGTTAAAGTTTTATATACTACCATTTCAGATGGAGCAAGATACATCTGTGTAAAGTTAAGATCAGGAGAATGGAATGTATGATAATCTCTTGTAAATTCATTCAACGCTCTATTGTCATCTACCATATGAATTGTTGCATCATCCGTTGGTCCAAAAAGACTTCCTCTTCCTGTTATCCAATTACTTTCTACAGGATCACCACCAAATAAACTTGCCAACCAAGGGCTATCTGTAGTGCTAGCATCACCGTTTCCTCTATGTATTAAATATGGATCAAATGCTGTATCATTATATGGATAGTTTGCAAATAAACCCCATTTAATATCACTACCTGTAGCTAAACTTGTTGCATTTGCTAAAGCTTCTCTAGGACCTTCTGTATCATCTAATGCAGAATTTTCTCCTGCAGATTGACCTGGTTCTAAAAGACTTCTTGTATGTTCATATCTTTCATAGGTCATCATATTTCTTATAATACCTTTTGCTATGATAGATTTATTACCATCCCTGTTTCCTACAAGTATTTCATATCCTGCAATATTAGGTATTATAGTTCCGTCATTATATCTTGGTGCAGCAATGTTAGAAAATTGAGCACCTAATATATTTATGTGTGTTGCACAATTTTCAACACATGGTGTTGTTACAGTAGAGTTAGTTGCTAGTCTAGTTGATACATCTGTATTTTCATCAGGCATTTTATGATGTCTGATAGGTTTACCACATAGATCAGGAGCACCTACAGCAAAAGTATCATTATATCTTTCAGGATCTGTAGCAGGATATTTTTCACTAGCAGCTTCCCAATAACCCATATTACCATAAGCAGTTAATACTCCACCATCATCTAAAGTTCCTGTTAAAGCTCCTGTATATGATGCTGTATTTATTACTTTAAAGTTTTTAGCTACCCCATCCCAAGTATTAGTACCAACATAAGGGTCAGTTTCATTTCCTACTGGTGCTCTACCAGGTATGTGATATGCTTTAGATTTTTCTCCTGTATTATAAAAGAAACGTATAAAGAATGTATATACTTCATCTCTTAAGAAAGTTGGTTTGTTACCCCCATCTTTATAGTAATTTGAAGGATAGCTAGCAGAAACCCATTCCGTTATAATATCATTAGCTAATGGTTGATAATTAAAATCAAATTGCTCTGTAGGTTGAGATCTTATTAAGTAATCATTAACTTCATACATTCCTGATGATTTTTCATATGCAGGATTTCTCAATAATAATCTTGATGATTTAACTTTTTCTAAATCAGGATCTAAATAATCAATATTTAATGTTGTAGTTTCAGTGCTATAGTAACCTAGTATATATGATACGTAACCATTATGAACTCTTGTTCTTACAACAACCTGCATGAATTCAAACTCCTTATCAATACCTGAGAATTTAACATCTAATGATCCTCCATTATTTTCATGAGACCATAAGGATTGTAGATTAGACTGACCAAGGTAGTCTCCTATAATTTGATCATTAATAGAATATGCCACAAATACCTGATACATACCATTAGGTAATTGACCGCCTTCATTAGCTTTTGTTAACTTTATAGTAGGAGTATCCAACAGCGGTGCTAATCTTATCTTTTCACAATCTAACTGTAAAGGTTCAAAGTTTACGTAAATTGCACAATCCTCTCCAGGAGTTGAATTATATGTTAAATAAGGAATATCATTAAGATTAATTGTTCTTGAAGGATTATACCCATCATCCCAATATATTTGCCATGAGCAATCAAAGTTTTCTTTTGAAACTCCTATTATAAGATTATCTTTATGGAAATTTAAACAAGTATCATTTATGAGTGTTGTATATGTACATGTGCTGTCATCAAATTCACCTATCTCAGAAGCTTTATCATTTACAGGATTTCCATTAGCAGGATTTCTTTCTTCATTGTCTGTAGAAAATATAATCCACTTGTCTCCATAAAGATGTATCCCTCCTATAACAGTGTATGGAATTTCAGCACATAGTAGGTTTGCAGGCTCATTACCAATAACACCTGTATCACCGTCTATTGAGTTATTTATTGCATTTCTAGCATGTGACCAATTCTTCTTATCTAAATAAGTAGCGTGTGTATCTTTGATCATACCCTTCATTGGTAGATTAGTATCTACACTAGATGTTGAAGGATTTTTCTTAGCAGGTTGATTCTTTTTCTTTGCCATTTTTTACACGTTTGTAGGTGTGCTCTTAAACATATTATAATAATTATGATATTGAGCTTTTCTATTTTTTTCCCATAGTGTTTTTAATTGTGCAAAATCTGGAGTATTCACAAATGATAATGCATTATTTCTTGCAGCTCTAAGTTTATTCTGCATAAAAGATAATTGATTAACAACATTCTCACCAGCAAACATCATGTTTTCTAGGATTCTTTCTTTCAATGCATACTCATAATATTCATTACAATATGGATGATCTAATACTAACAGATCTCCATTTTCATCTTCCATTGCCCCTTGATAACTTATATATATTTTTCCTGATTTAAAGTTTGTTATAAGAAATCCATCTCTAATTTCAACATCATCTGCTCCTTGATATACAGGACATTCGTCACAACTGTCTCCCTGATTATCTTTAATGTTAATAGGAATCATGTAGTTATAAATTCTATATATATCAGGATTTACTTTTTGAACTAACATTAATTCATTACCATCACAATCTTTTTCAATAACACATACGTTATCACATTTTGCTGTAGGATCATCACATGGTCCTGTATAACCTGGTTCTAATTTATAAGTTGCTTTATTTACAGCCTCTGTATTTGTCCCACTTGGCATTACAGTTTTTGTCTTATATGTACCACAGAGAGATCCATAGTTCAATACGTTAAAATCAGAAGGTAGTTTACCCTTACTATTTTCTATATCAACTATAGCATTTTTTGTTCTTTGTATCTTAAGACCTAAATCATAATTGCATCTTACAGCAACTTTAATTAATTGTTGAGGTTCTATCATTCCTTCTAGAGCATATGTTCTAAAATCTACAGTAACATCTTCTAGTAGTTGATTAAAAGTTCTATATTTATGTGATACACTCATTATTGTCTATTTATATTTATTTTATTATGTGAATCCTCCGGTGTAACTTTTAGTGAATTAAACTGTACATTTAGTATTTGATTCTCTATTTCTGCAAATAAGAATTCAGGTACGTATAGTTTCTGTAAATATCTTGGAACACAGTCATCCTCTTCTGCACATGTCCAAGTTGATGTATCACCTTCAAAGACTCCTTCTAATTTAATACCGTCCCAGTCTATATTAGGAAAGTATAAATAACCATCAACAAACCAATAGTATTTAGTATTGTTATATTTGAACGTTGTAGTCTTTGCCATAGAAACATAAGATCCTGGACTTGTAGGTTGTATCTCAACACTACCGTCTAATGATGATACGGTTCTAACTAGTGGTCCCCAATAACCTTGCATAAAGGTTGGAAGCTTATGTTTACTTCTTTTTATAGTATGTCCTGAAGTTAAACCAGTACAACCAGCTTCTAGTTTATCAACCTCTATTAGCTCTACATGAGGTAATGTCTGCCAAATTGCGCTAAACTTCATTAGTTTATTGGCATGATCTTGCCTTCTCATTAACATCTGAGCATACTTTAGGATAAGACTATATAAGTATCTATCAGTAATAAAAGCGTCTTGTGACGTTGCTTTAAGGGATCCTCTGAGTCTTGATATTGCTTCTCCTATTGTTGTCATATTACTTCTTTTTGTTTTTATACATATCTGTAACTCTAATTTTTGTTCTCATAGTGACAAATTTTTTCCAATTCTTAGGATAAAATTTTGCTACAGCTCTTTTAAATTGCCTTACTGCTGTAAACTGCCATAACTCTCTAGTTTTAAACTTATACCTAGGAGAATAATTTGTATAAAATATTTTACCTACATGACCATCTGTATCCCAGTTCTTGTTTTGTATAAGCTTTCCATACTTTTTTGATAAGGCATAATCAACATTAACCTTTTTAGCAGCAGGACAGCTTCCTATAAACAAGTAACCTAGAAACTCTGGAAGTTCAACTCCATTTCTATTATTTAGAACCATGTCCCAGATTTTACCATTAAAGCTTGATATAACTTTTTTTAGTTTATTATTATCAACACTTGAATACATAGGATTCTTATCCTTAAATTTATCTAATGTATCAGAGTTTAACAAGTTCAAAACCTTTTCTTTATATCTGGGTTTATTTAAATCTGGTCCTTTATAATTACCTATCATATTTCATACATTATAATTTACAAAAAAAAGAGGAGTTATTCAAACTTATTCAGGAGAATATGATAACTCACAAATTTCCCCTTTTATAGGGCTATGCAAAGACAATACACCAGATCTTCTGGATCCTACAAATTTATTATGATAATGGTAATAATCTGTACGTGAAAGACTTGGTAGAATTTTTAACATAAAACCTGTCTTTTCATGTTCAGTTATATATTCTATTTTCTTTTTATGGTGATAATGTCCTGTATATAATGTTCTATATAAAGTTTTACCCCACTCTCTAGGATACTCCATGGAATATACCATTAATGAATTCTTAGTATTAACATCTCCATGTTCAAAAGCAAAGAAGTTATCTCCATATACAAACACTTTTCTTTCAAGATATACAACATCCCATATTATTTTTGGATCATCAAAACATTTAGATAATGCGTGTGCTAAATGAAATGAAGATAATCTATCATGATTACCAGGTATATAAACTACTTGTAATTCATCACAAAATTGTTTAATGTAATTAATACTCCATTGTATAGCATTAAAAGCTTGCATATATGCCTCTGTAGCTGTTTTACAGTTATCTAATGGTGTTCCACTAGTGGTACTACCATTCCATGTATCCATGTTGATTAAATCTCCTCCTACTACATAATATATTTTTTCTAGATGATGTGATCCAGATGCTCTTGCTACTAAATCTACTATTGTTTCTTCAAAATCTTTATCTATAGTTTCATTACCTTCTTTACCAAAATGTATATCTTGTAAAGACAAAACTCCAGCTGTTTTTATTTTACCTGGAGTTTCTAGTCTTTTTACTTCTTTATATTTTTTTGGTTTAAAACCTTTTAATAATTCAGCAACATTATCTACCTCATTATCTTTTAATTTAGTAACCATTGCTGATACACGCCAATGATCACCCATTTGTTTATTCCAATAACTTGATAACTTCCATTGAGTTGTATCTATATTTAATATATCAATTATTTCTTCAGGTGATTTAGGTTCTGAAGCACTCATTGTCTCCATTTTTGCTTCACCTTTTTCTAGATTATATTCATATGAGGTTGCTGTATTCTCTAGTAAATCCTGTGATTTTACATAATCTTTTAGTTTGTCATAATCTTCTACTGAAATTTCTAGTCTTTCTGCACAATATTCAGATGTTTTTTTCCACTTAAATGATGTTCTAATCTTGTCAAATAATGATTCCATTTATTTTATTTTGGTTAATAATTTACAAATATATAAAAAATATTTAAAAAAAAAGGTCCAGTGTTAACCCCGGACCTTTTCACAATTAAGTTTTGGAAAACCAATTAAACCATCACTTTCTTGTTTTATCTTTATAATGTTGAAGCATATATTATAACAGATGGACATAAAGCACTAGAAGAATATACTCTAAATTCATATGCTGTTCCAGTAGCAAGGCAAGTTATATCATAATTTGTTGCTGTTAAACCTGTTACTGCATCAGTCCAAATACTTGTACCAGCTTGTCTATATTGAACTGTATATGTTCCTGCTACTAATGCAGCACTCCATATAAGATTAATACTGGTAGTTGTTATACCTGAACTCATTAAACCTACTGGAGCTTTTGTAAAACAATCTCCTCCAGCTGTTGCAATTATCATTCTCTGTAATGTAGATAATAATCTTTCACCATTTTCTACAATAATATCATTAGAACCATTTATAGTATAACTAAATTTATCATAACAATGAGATAAACAGTTTGTACAAGTTAATGACTCACATCTTTCTATAGGTTTATTGCAATTTGATAACTCACACGTATGTGTATAAGCTGTTTGATCACAACCACAAGGTAATTTATTACATGGATCTGTTGTACAGTCGCTCATTATACTTCTAATTTAGTTGGGTTAGTATATTCTTTTTGAGGTGCTGGACAAGCAGAAGAAACATCTGTCCAAAAAGGAGCTGTTCTACTATACCTAGCAATTGTGTTACCGCCCTTTGAACCTGCTACTGCATACCAAGCTCCATTTAAGCATTCTGAAGAAGCTGAAGGTACCCCACTTGAAAAAGCTGGTAACGCTGGATCAAATAAAACTCCATTCTCATTCCAAAGATCTCTAGCACCATGTTGTGCTCCATCTGTAACAGAAGCATTTTTCAGCACTGTCTCACATTTATTACCGTGTAAAAAGAATGTATATATACCTCCCATTCTTGTAATAGTTAACTTATCTGCTGTTTCATCTAGTAAGATTCTAACTGTACTTCTAAGATCTCCAATTACAGCCCACATGTTTTTAACTGTGTCTGATAAAGTTTGTGTATTATGTTCAAGAGGTTGTGTATATTCTGTCAGTGGTTGATTAATATCTCCAATTTGTGCTGATATACCCTTTGCTATTTGTGATGTATTTCCTACAAGTTTACCTGTAGTTACTACTTCTTTTTCTGTAGCTCTTACAATTTTTTCTATTGGATGTAGTTTATTTTGTTCAACTGTTCCGCTTGAATAAAGTAAAGGATTTTTCTCTCCTTGTTCTCTTCTATTAGCTTCATCTAACTTTTTTTGTAAACCTTGTGCAACCTTCTTTTGAACTGATAGATCTTTATGTAGTATTGCTACACCATTTGTTAATGCTTCTATTAGATTAGGTAAAGTTACTTTATCACTTGTCGTATTAGCATACCTTTTAAAAGACTCTGATACACTGAATATCAGATCATTAACATCTATCTTACCATCATTATTTGAATCAGGTGTACCTGCTGGCACTTCCATTTTAGCAACATTATCAATTATAAGTTGTAAAAGTTGTTCATCTGTTGCCGCCCTTTCTCCTTTTAAACTATTTTGATTGATATTAGAAATATCAAGACGTATTGTACGTCCATTATTTAGACCTGATTTGTTTGAAGTTTCAAAAGCCATATTCTATTTTCTTTTCTTATATATTATAATATACAAATATTATGTGTTATATACAAATGATTCATCATTCTTTATACTACAGTAACTGTATTGTTAAATAAGTCAATTTCAACTGAAGTACCATCACCTGCTGATATTGCTTGTCCATTTGTTCCAATACCTACTTCTATGTGTGAACCTGGATTACTAGGATCTTCTCTAAATATTCTCATAATACTAGCATCTCCGTGAGCATTAGCAACCCATGTATTATCACCATCAAATTCTATTTGATCACCTACCTGATAATTCTCACCTGGTTGTTGTACAGTTGGTACTATTGAAGTATCTGTATGTGCAGAAAGTACATTTCCAGCTGATTTATCAGCTCTAATAAAAGCACCTGAACCTGAACCTGTAATAGCTTTTATATAATACGCAGTATTATTTTGAGAGCTATTATTAGTTATATAATTTGAACCACCTGCAGTAAAAGCACCTAATGTAATAATTCCACCATTAGCGTCAACTGATGCTACGGTTGCAAGAGCTCCTGAACCTGAACATTTATTCCATTGATCTCCAATTAGTCTTGCTGTTATTACACCATTTGCAGACTGAGAAGACAGGTCATTAATAATAGAATCTGTTAATTTAAATAATCCTGAATTTCTACCACTGTAACCCCAGGTATAACCTACTGGAAAATAACCCCAAATATTTTCATTTTGTGTCTGTCTTGCATCATTTATTATTCCAGAATCCGTTTGATCTGTGTCATTAGTGTGTATGGACCATGAGTTTGGGTAGTTCCTTGACCACGTTGGGTCAGTGTTAGAAGCTCTAGTCCAACCTGCTGGTGGGTCAAAACTTTCATTACTCCATCTTCTTGCATATACACTATTCCAGTTGTCTTGTTTATCGCTGCTGCTATTATTTGTATTTATTTTTCTAGATTTTCTATATATTGTTTCACCTGCTTGATTTACACAAGAAAGTTGTAACCTAAATCCACCATCAGCACAACCATGGGTATTGTTAGATTCTGCTACTAAAGGTATTGATACAGTAGAATTAGGAGCATACATTATATCTTCTTCTACAATTGTAAATTCCATAGGACCTGTAAAATTTAAATCGTTTGTAGCAAATGCTGCATTTAAAGTAGCAACATCAAATTCAATTGTTTGACCTACAGCTACATTGCCAGGATTAGAACAGGATTCTAAACTTGCTCCTATCTCATTACCTTTTCTAAAAAGCGTGAATGTAGTTCCTCCACCTAAACCTCCATATGTTCCACCTGATGCCGTTATTCCATTATAAGAATTATTAGTAGAACTACCTCCTATTGAAAATACGGGAAGTATACTTCTATTCCAAAGAGGAGGTCCGGGTAAAGTTAAACCAGCATGACTCTGAGGTGCTGTATATGTATTAAGGCCTGTTGTAGCAGGCATCGTATGTACTATACTATTTCCTGCAGTAGTTGTACCACCAGTATATCCTATTTGGAACTGCATGTTTTGTATTATTTGATAAGCAGCACTTACAGTAACTATTTGTTCAGCAAATAAAGCACCCGGATCTTCAACTCTTAATTTGAATAATGTTTGACCTGCTGCTACAGGTCCTGTAAGTGTAAATTGATTATTTCCTGCTGCTCCACCTGCAAGATCTTTTTGTAATGTCCATCCTGCTGGTAAACCTGGTGTATAGGTTGTACCACCATCTGTTGAATATTCAGATGTTAATGTTAATTGATCATAAGTATGATCTTCATCACAATAATGTCCATTATATATATATGTACCACCTACAGCTCCAGTAAAAGTAGGTGGAACTGAATCAGCACCACAAGTACCTTGACTTACATTTGTTTTAAATACGGGTGGTTCAGGATTAGGATATGTACAAGAACCATCATCTGCACAAGCAGTAGGGTCATAATTATTAGCAGTAGCATCTGTACAACCATCACCAGTAATAGTAAGATTTAATGTTTCAGTATGATTACAGCCTGAAGCGTTAGTAGTTACACTAGTGTAGGTTCCTGAAGTAGTATAAGTATTACCGTTTCCTTGAGGTCCTGACCATGTGTAAGTGAGACAACCTGTATCATTAAGAATGCCTGTAGTTGCCTGATTTATTGTTAGATTTAATGTTTCAGTATGATCACAAGTTCCACTTGAATCTATATCTGTATAAGTACCGCTAGCAGTATAAGTTTGTCCATTTACACTCCATGTATATGATCCACAATCTTGAGCTGTAGTACTATTTGATGTTGGGTAAGAGCATGAACCATCATCCACTGTAGCTGAAGGATTATAATTACATGCCAAATTATCTGTACAACCAGGATAAGTACAAGTACCATCGTCTACACATGCTGATGAATTATAGTTAGATGCGGCTGGATCCATACATCCAGCAGTCTCACAACAGCAAGAAGTATCACCATAAGTTCCTGCTGCTATATAGGCAGCTGAACCAGGTAAATTACCAGCACAATCAGCATTATAACAAGTACTATAACCATAAGTAGCGCTTGGATTCATACAACCTGGGTTCTTATCTATACAAGATCCATCATCACAATTTGCTAAACTATTATAATTAGAAGCCAAAGGGTCTGTACAACCTAATACAATATCCTGTAAAGTCCCATCAGCATTCTCTATTGGAATACAGTTGCAGTCTTCTGCTGCTTTTCTTTTGTCACAATCTATACAATCATCTATACTCATTATTAAAACATTTTTATATTACCACAATCATCACAGTCTAAACCATCTACTGTTATTGTTATTTTTTGTGAATTACAATTTCCTGTTGTTGTAAAACAGTGACAAAGATTAATTTTATGTTCAGTATCTTCTGCTGCATTAGGTATAGATAATCTTAATACTCCTAATGAATCTGTTTTACCAGCATATAAACCATCAAGTACTATTTCATAATCTGGTATTCTATCACCATCTTTATTTTCAACTATTATAACTATACACTCTGACCCATCACATGTTCTTTTTGTGGTTCCACAATCAGTTGCGTCTACCCAATCAGGTTTTGGTGTAGCTCCGTTTATATGTTTTATTTTAGTAAAAGTCTCTGCACCATAATCTGGTAATAATCTATCTACCCAATCAGATGAATATTTCTTAGAAGCACGTCCATCCATATTATATAAACATCCTGGATCTAAACCATATCTTTTATTCTTATAAAGATTATAGACATCAGTTGCAAAATTACATTCTGTATCAATTTTAAGTAACTCACATCTTGACATTGAATCTCTTGGATCTTCCTCAAGAGGGAACATGCAAGTACCATCATCTACTCCTGCTAACGGATTATAATTCCAAGATAAAGGATCAGTACATCCTAATATACAGTTTAGTTGTGATGTAATTTGTGCTTCACTTATTGTTATTGTTATTAATGATTGTATACAGGAACCAGCAGCTGTAAATGTATAACAGTCGTTTATTACTGCTGTACCTGCAGCCGATAATGTATGACTCACTGTACCGTTGGCATTTGTATTCCCAATAGCTATTCCATCAACTTTTATAGGATAATTCATTACAGGACTTCCATTAACATCTACAGCCTTTATTATAAGACATTGAGAACCATCACATATTGTTGTTGTTGATCCTGATCCTAAGAACACAGTAAGATCATTAACAAATGTCTGTGCTTGGAAAGGTACTTCAGCTATATTTACTCCCCAACCGTGTTGATCTAGACCTCCGTATGTAGGAACAGTACCTGTCCAATAAGGATTTGTAGTTTCTAAATCAGTAATAGTAACAAGAGAATTTGTAGGAATAGTTCCAACTTGCCAAGTACCATCAAGAGTACCAGTACCACCAGCTTCATCTTGATTACCGCTATGAATTGTTGCTAGAGCGTGCATAGGAAAAGCAGTATGGCTACTACCAGCACTTCCAGGTTTAGAAGGATAAAGAAATGCTTTAAAACTTTTTCCATTTGCGTTAATAAATGCAGTTCTTTGTGCAATATATTCAGAATGATCAGCTTGCCAATGTACAGTAGGTTGTCCTGATTGTATATTAGACCAATCTACACCACCCCCACTGTATGTTGAATCATTATCAAAAGAGTTACCCATACCATGGTATGAAAATGTTGCCTCATCTGCAAAACATATAACTAAAACATCATCAGTTGTAGAAGCAGCTGGAGCGGAACCAATAAATAGTTGATTCCCATTATTATTTCCAGCATTATCACCATCAGGCATAGGAGCTCCTGTTCTTCCAAGACCTGTACCATTTGGATCTACTTCAGAAGTATCATAAAATGTATCTATAGTCCATGTATGACCACCTGCCGTCCATGTTGCTGTATCATATGACCAGTTACATATTTTATGTGCTCTGGAAGCATGACTAGCAATCCCATAAGGACTAGGTCCATATAAATTTGTAGTTGGATCTCTTCTAGCGAAACAACTACTACCAGGGTTACACCATTCTGATTGTACACTAAAAACAGTACCACTATTAGCACCACCTCCAGTCCACTTATGATCTAAAGTAACTTGAGCATTATTATTATTAAACTTCCCTGTTATTGCAGATGTTGCCCAATCTAACCATCTTTCATTAGCAATAGCTGTATGAAATACATTTTGAGTGCTAGAACCATGAACTGTATCTACAGTAAAGTCAGGAAGATCTAATAACCATACCATAACAGCCTCATAAGCAGCTTTAACTTCATCTACCCCTAAAGATGTTCCATCATAATACAGGTATACTTTTGTTTCATTACCAACTAATTGTTCTGACTCACCACATACAGGAATTGCCCAGTTAGGTTCAGGTCCTTTATTTGCACGATCATAGTCCTCTTTTTGATAAGAGCATTCACCTACTACTTTTATTGTTTGACCTTCTGTTAATCCTGTTACAGGAATTGTTGCTGGAGGAGTAGCACATCCTGTTGATGTTCCATAAGGTGCACCGTCTACTGTTGTTATTATATTACTTAAACCTGCTCCTGTACTTAAATCTATATCTATAGTTGAAGTTCCGTCAGGTTGACAGACTTCAGTCCCAAATAAAATATCACATCCTCCTGAATTTTGACTTACTACAATACAACTACCATCATCACATGTAGCATTTGGATCATAGTTACCAGCTAACGGATCTGTACAGCCGTATGTGCAATAAGTACATGAACCATCATCATAAGTAGCTGTTGGGCTATAATTTGTTGCAGCAGGGTCAGTACATCCATAGGTATAAGTACAAGAACCATCATCTACCGTAGCATTAGGATCATAATTTGTTGCACTTGGATCTGTACATCCATTTACTGGAGGAGTTAAGCAGTCTGTACAAGGAGATGAACTACCATTAGGATATGTTATATATGCACCTATAGTTATAACATCTGTTCCAGCTTCAGCTGTCGCACTGTCTCCCATATACTCATAACACATATCAGCATTAGTTCCTGATGGATCCATGTTTATTACATCACCTTGATTAGGGCTACCTACACTCTGATAGAAAGCTACACTACTTGGACTGTCATCTGGTACACCAGGTCCAACTATATTTAGTACTGTAGAATTTGTACATTTTTTCCACTTATGAAAAAGTGTGTTAGCATTTGCAGCTTGACAACCTGCACAAGTACCATAAACTGCTGGGACAGCATCCCAAGGAACAGTGTTTGAATAAAAATACCATTGACCATAATCTAAAGCAGGGTCACCTATTGGATATTCACCCATATATTCCCAACACTGAACATTATATGAAGTTACAGTTCCAATAACAGTTGGAGATCCTAGACCTACATATACTGCATTATTAGAAGCTGTTGTTAAAGTGCTATCTATATCTCCATCTATAACATGACGTACATTGTTACCTGGATCAAAACAACCTCTAAAAGCATGATAATTTACTGTTGCTGGTATTTGTGAAACACATCCAGCACATGTAGTACCTGTAGGAGTTAATGATCCTGATGGTGAAGTTACACCCCATTCATATAATCCTGTATTTGATGGATCAGAACTATAGTCTATAAATTCCCAACATATACCGTTGTGTACTGTAAACTCTCCAGCACTAGGTTGCCCTAAATGACTCCAAAAATTCCAACTACCCTGTCTTTGATCAGAAATAGTATCACTTTGAGATGCTTCAGTTACTGATTTTTCAAACGGAGTTTGATCACAAGCTGTGTATTGTTTAAAGTGGTAAAAATGTTGATCGTTTAAATTTGGCATTATCTATACGTTTTGTTCTCTTGCTTTTCTATCTCTAATTATTGTATTGGCTTTATTAACACAGCTTTTATGTACTGTATTTCCATCATCATCTTTAGTTTTTTGACATCCACAAGAAAATCTCCCTTTGCAGTATGCGCAGTTTACTCCGTTTATTACTCCCATTTTTTTGGTTTTTAATTATTGGTTTATCTATTTATCTTAGTTAATCCGTCACATTGTTGACAAACTATTCTTTCTAATTTTTTCTTTGCATAGTTGAATAACTCCATACCTGCATCTGGTTGAGAGCAGTATTCAACTTTTGATTTAGCTCCATCTATTAACATTTTAATAGTATTCATTTCCATCAATAACTTCTTTCTAACAGAATCAGGCTCACATGCAGCCATATCTAAAGCACATAACTTCTCATAATACATTTTCATTAAACCTGTGGTTCTTAAGAAGTTATATTCTACATATGTTTTATCATGAGGAGATAATTGGTATCTTATAGTATATACTCCATCTGGTATATCTACTCTAATGCTATTACAGCTCATTAACTGAATGTTTAATGCGCAAGCTGTTATGTTTAAATCAAAGCCAGGTTTAACTTCAATTATAGATGTTTTTTTTGTGTTAGTTCCAGCTGGAGCTGGTGGAGTTATTAATAGTTCAGCACAATCTGTACCTAAACCATCTGCGTATTTGCTTGTATCTTTTATGGATAAGTATTTTGTATTAGAAACATTAAGAACTTCTAAACTTAGTATGTGTTTGGCAGCCATTTATGTAAGATTATATTTAAAATATTTAGTATCTATTAATAATATACAAAAAATCATAGAGATATAAAACAAAAAAGGGTGAGAACTTAATCCCACCCTTCTTAATAATTATTACTATCTATTACTAGAAAGTTTCTACACTAAGACCTGTTGCAGTTGATATAGCAGTAAGTATAGCAAGTGCAGCAGTATTATCAGCAGCTACATCTGACTTAGCAGCTAAACATATAACATATTGATCATTGTCAAATACTCCAGTTGGATTATTATAACGTGGAACACTATGTTGTATATAATACATAGAATATAAAGCAGATCTATCTACAGCAGCTAATAACTTGTCAGTTTTCTGAATCTCTCTGAATCTTGAAGAATCTCTATTTCCTTGATTCCATCCACCGTCTTGTCTGTATCTACCGTCCATAATAAGATCTCTAAGTACTGTCTCACCACTAGTATGACTTTGTACGTCAACAATTGTTATACCTTCAACAGGCATAGTATCAGTAGTATCAGCACCTAACAGTACACAACCAGTAGCACAAGCATCACCTTCAGAATCAACTTCAGTAATAGTCATTGTTAATGGTTGAGTGTTGTACCAGTCTCTTGTATCTAGTGAACAGTCACCAAACTCAGTCTCATTATCAGCTAACATCGTAATAGTAAGTTGTGCAGCACCAGCTTGAGAAGCTACAATAAATTGACTTAAGATAGGGTGCTCATTAATTGCTAGCATCCAAGCATCAGCAACTTCATCATTAGTAAGAGCTGTATTATCTGTACAACATTTGTTAGCATCAACTACATGATAGAAGTTTCTGTTTAAAGCTCTCATTACTCTTTCACCTTTTAGGTCAATACGTAATTGAGCGTGGTTATTACAAGTAAAACAAGAAGCTTTAATGTTAATTGTAGTAGATGGTGGAGTTTGTGCAACCGCAACATCTTTCCATAATCTTGTAACATAATTTTTCTTGATTAACTTTGATTTAACTGATGCAGCATAACCACCATGTAATTTATTACCACCAATGGTATCCATAGCGCTTGTTACTGAAGCTGCAGTTTTGTTGTAGTTTCCTTGAATAACAAGAAAATTACCATCAGATGGAACTGTTGCTGTACCTGTATAGCTATCTGCTGAAAAGATACCAATTTCACCTGCTGTCAATGCTGAAGCGTTACCGCTGGTAACTACAGTACCACCGCCACTCACAAGCATTGTTTTTTTGTAAGCATGATTAAAATAACTCATTTTTTTAGTGCCTAGTTTTGGCTAGGTCTTTTATTTATTAATAACACGAATGGCTTTACATCACCAGAATAAAGGAAGCCAAACCTGAACCCTTATCCTTGTATATCTATAATATAATAAATATTATCTTCTTTTAACAGCTTTTCTTCCTTTTTTTTTAACAGAACCACCTTTTTTATAGGTAGTTGTGTTTTTTGTCTTTTTTAAGGTTGCTTGTTTTTTCTTTGCGGGCATGATTTATAATTTTTATATTAGTTATTTTTTTCTGCAGACTGTGTACCTCTCATAGCTTGACTTACAGCTTCAATATCTCCTGCAATAATTGAAACAGCTTCATCTATAATTAATTCTACAACATCATCTTTAAACTCACATGTTACATCTGATCCAGATGTTTGCTGAGTATAAGGATCAACACAGTTTGCTATTTCTATCATCCTAGGTCTTCTATAATATGTAAGTGTTGGGCTAACAATATTAAAATCCCTATGATATACTCTAATTGTATTTTGTTGCATTGTACAAAAAGTTTCTCCCCATTCAAAATCAGGTCTCTTTAGAGGATCTCTCATTATCAAGTCTACATTAGCTTCTTCAGCTAAGTAAACTGTCATTGATCTTTCAGTTGTACAACAATCATTTGTAGCATTTATACTAACTCTCTTATATTCAAGATAGTCAACAGGAAAATTATTACCTTCAAAATGATCTGCATTATTTACTCCTGTTAATATCTGTCTTACTAGTAAAGGTTGGAGGTCATCTATTCTACGCTTAGATGCCTCATCCCCTTCCTTAAATACATTACTTCCATGCAATTGTCTTCTACACCATTCAATCTGAGCTTTATTAAAGGCTTCTATAATCTGCCAACATTCTATATTATCATAGTCATTGCTAGCTAGTTTATTTAACCTTTGCTTAAACTTTATCTGTAATGTAGTATTATTAATTGCCATTTTTTATTATGCATTATTCCATAATTCTTCCATCTCCTCTATATAACGTTGTAGTAACTCATCATTTTTAGGATCTTTTAAATGCTCTAAAACTTCTATAGGTCTAACGCCTAACTTAGCTCCAGAAAATTTATCATATATATAACCATCTGATTTAGTGGTCATTATGTTATATGTCATAGCATCTTTTATCATTGCTCTTATTTTAAGATCTTCCATTGATTCATTAGCTGCTTCTATAAACGCCTTAGCAGATTTCTTTATGTTTGTATCTAATCCTTTTCCATTTATATAAATATCCATGTTTTCATATAATACATCTACAGGTGTTGCTTTTGTATATTGAGTACTATTAGCGTCTACAATTTTACATACATAAAGTAGCTTTGTTGTATCTCCATCATACAGATTTTGTAATTGAGATAAAGCTTTATTTTTAATTTTAGATACATTAGTTCTTGTACTTGCTGTTTCTCTCACTTTATCTAAATAAAATTTAGCTTTAGTTGCTTTACAAGTCTCTAGACTGCTTGCCACCATTGAAAAACCTCCAGCTTCAATAGCATAGAGCTTTATAAGATCATAAGGATCTACGGCAGGATCTAAATATATAGGTTCATTACCTACTTTTAAATTTATTTTTTCCCAGAAATTATGATTATCTGGTCTCAAAACCTGAACTTTATTCCAGAAATCTTTATCTTCTGGATCAATAACATTAGCTGCTAATTCTTTTTCAAGTTGAACTACTGCTGTTCTAATTTCTTTTACTTTTGCTTTTCTTGCTTTTGGATCTAGTTGCTTTACCTCTGGAGCAAACTCATTTAATCCAGTAATATATCTAACTATTCCATTTCTTTCCATACATGCTATAGTTTCAGAATGATATACATTATCAAACAATGTCATGTTATATTTTTCTAGTCCCATATTCTCCTTACTATTATCAAAATAAGGTTTTATAGATATAGTTCTATTTTTAGTTTGTTGATACTTTTCAATAATTGTTATATTGTCCATTTTCAGTTTTTTTTTGGTTAATTTTTGTTTTTATTGGTTTAAGAAAATGGGAGGAGCTATTAACTCCTCCCTTCTTCCATGTTAATTAAATATTAGAATGATCCTAAAGTAATAGGATTCTTCATTACAATCTTAAGAACTTTAGTTGGATCTTCAACCCAAATAGCAGGCATTGTTTGAGTCATCATAACTCTATACCCGTTAAAGTGTCCTGAAGAAGCAAACCCTTGAGTTCTTCCCATATAATCCATAGTACCATTTTGGTAGAACCATTTTAATTGGTTATCCCAAGATAGTTTTAATAA
>TARA_R100001463_G_scaffold117127_3_pt1 | contig 57868 bp, 69 predicted proteins | sample TARA_R100001463 | Tara Oceans TARA_R100001463 (sample SAMEA2622242) | marine metagenome | biome: marine biome (ENVO:00000447); feature: deep chlorophyll maximum layer (ENVO:xxxxxxxx); material: "saline water (ENVO:00002010), including plankton (ENVO:xxxxxxxx)" | depth 40 m
CTCCTGAGCCAGTTGTTGATGTGGAAGAAGTAGATGAGGACACATCAGATGGAGAATAAATGTGATAACCCACATTGTTTCGATGTAACTTGTCAGGGTAACTGTAAAGGAGACTAATGGCAACGAAGAAGAAACAGAGTAAACCTAAACCAACTAAACCTGCGCTTTGGTCTAAAGCTCAATCAGAAGCTAAGAGTAAATATAAAGTGCATCCATCTGCTTATTCAAATAGCTATGCTGCTAAAAGATATAAGGAGATGGGAGGAGGCTGGAGATAATGGCTTACTCTGGAGGCTTAAGGCGTTGGCACAAGGAGAAGTGGAAAGACGTTAAGACTGGGAAGGCATGTGGAAGATCCAAAGGAGAGAAACGAGGAACCCCATATTGCCGCCCGTCTAAACGTGTAAACGCATCTACTCCTAAGACAAGCGGTGAAATGTCTTCATCAGAGAAGAAGAAAAAAATTAGTGAAAAGAAACGATTAGGCCAACCATCAGGTAGACCTAAGAGAGTATCGAACACTAAAAGAAAAACAAAAAATAAGAAACAGTAGTATTACTTGTTTGATTATGTTTTTTTTAATACAATAAACTTGCTTATGGACGAAGAAAATAAGTTCCAATCCGCGCAGCAACAGGTAGCAACATTGTTCCAAGCGGCACAATCGGCCCTATTGCCTGCTAGAGACCATCAGGTCATTCAAGAATCAGCCCGTAGCTTAGCTACTTTTATCCAAGAATTGGAAAAAGGAGATAAAGGCGACGGCGATACAAGTATCGCGATGCCTGATCAAGGGTAAGGTTCTACACTGATTAGCTGACCCCTTAGTTTGTGATATACTTAATTAAAAGAACATGCGAATTTCGATTGAAGATATTAAAATCATTGGTGCTGGCACACTGGGGGTCGGCAATCATTTCGTTGAGCAAATTGACATTGGTGTCAAATTGCTCATAAGTTTGGTAACACTGGCTTATGTTGGTGTTAAGTTATATAGACTAATAAAAGAAGGAAAATAGATAAATGTTAAAATCAAAGACATTATGGACTGGTATCACTGGAGCAATAGGCGGGGTAGCTGCTTATTTTACAGGTGATCTAGAATTAGGTGCAGCAGCTAACGTAGTTATAACTTCGTTGCTCGCCATTTTCTTGAGACATGGAATCAACAAGTCAGACAAGTAAGTTTAAGTGGGTGTTATCTTTTCAATCTTAAAAGCTATAGCATTGATCCCTGCTTTAAAAGGGATAGCTAAGCAAATTGAAAATGCCCTTAGAAGATCAGAGGCGAATAGTAGGCGTGATGAAAAACTCAAGTATATTGATGATGCCATTGCTAATGCTATTACTCACCCTAGCGAACGGGTGCGTGATGACGAAGTACGAGAACGCTCACGATCTGATAAAGAAACATCCTAAAGGATTTAAGGATGCTGTAAATGCTAGCCCTGAGTCGCGTCATTTTGTTGATGATGCACTCAGGGTTATTGTTAATTTAGAACATAAAATAGAAAGCGGAGAATAGATATGCCATCACCAAGTAAACCAAGTGATTTTTCAAACCTAGTATTAACCTCGTCGGCAACACTGTGCGACAGGTTTAAAGCAGTGCTACTTGCCTTGCCAAGTAAACTGTATAATTTTATTAATTATATTTTAGACGCAGAAGGGAATCCATCAAAAGAGTTTGCAAAAGATTTATTATCTAATACTGGAATATGGTCAGTAGGTGATATAAAATCTAATGTTTCAACAAATGTTTCCGATGGATGGCTTGAATGCAGTGGTCAGTCTGTAAGTAGAGTGACATATGCTGGTCTTTTTTCAGTAATTGGAACTGACCACGGTAGTGGAGACGGAAGTACTACATTCAATGTTCCAGACTTTAGGGCTCATGTGCTAATTGGAGCCAATCCTGCCGCTGATCAAGCAGTTGGTTTTTCATCTTATGCTTTAGGGTCTACAGTTGGAACGGAGAGTGTAGAGATGACTCAAGCTATGCTTCCTCCTCATAATCATTATAACGAACAATATGCTGACCTTAAAGTTTGGCATGATGAGCAATATAATCCAATTAATCCGGGGCAAAGAAGAAGAGATCATTTTGGTGATGGTCGAGGTGATGCTGGTTGGAGCAGAGTTAAAGAATTATTTTCTGATGCTGGCGGGGATGAAGATGCTGCTGGAGGGTTTGAGTCTCAGCCAATATCAGTTGTTCAACCCGGAATTGCAGTAAGATTTTTAATATACACAGGGGTTCATAGTTCAGATAATTAATATGCCAAGGCTACCAAAGTTTAAGGATGTTCCCGTAAGCCCTTTAACTGGGCCTATGAATTCTTTCACGCCTCTTGATCTTTTAAGTGAGAAGCAATTCAGGTATGTAAAAAACTTTAGGGTAGACGGGGCTGGTCGTTTAAAGAGAGCTGGAGGTCTTAAGCCATTATTTGATGATGGTAATTATAATGTTGGCGGGACTATTAAAAACAACAGTGATCTTCATGACCAATTAGGATCTAAACAGAACCCTACTAATAATATTAGAGAGCACATAACAATGCTCTATGAATTTGAAAGTGGAGGAGGTTCCCGTAAGCTGATAGCAGCAACTAAAAGCAGGGTATATGCACTTAATCAAAGATCTAGGAACTGGGTATTAATAGGAGATAATGGAGGGGCTGGTTATGGAGAAGGAACTTCTGCTGATTACAGTACAACTAAATTTAAAGCATCTCAATTAGGTAATAATATTGTTTTCACAAATAATTACAACGAGCCTTTATACTGGTATTTTGATTCAACACCTGATTTAGCGAATAAGAATCTACTTCAAAACATCCCTGACTTAGTAAAGTTAAAGATAACTAAAGTTAATTACATAGCCGAATATAAAGGGTTCATGTTTCTTGCTGACCTTGAAGAAAACACAACTCAACAGATAGCTAAAGTTCAATGGTCTGATTATGTTGACGCTACCAGTTATTATCCTTCAACGGCTTCTTTATCTGGACAGCAAACAGTTGGAGATATAGGTGAAGCTATTATTGGAATGGCAGTGCTCGGTGATCACTTAATGATCTATAAAGAAAGAAGTATATGGAGATGTTCTTTAGTTAGCTCTGCCAATCTATTTGTTTTTAAACAAATTTACCAAGGAGAGAATACTCCATTTTACACAGACACTCTTATCTCTGCTGGAGACTCTCATTTTTACATGGCTGAAGCTGGCATCTATAGAATAAGTGTTTCAGATATTAGGCCAGTAAGGATCGACTGGATTCATAATGCTTCAGGGATTATTTATAATAAAGAAATGATTAGTGCTGAAGACGCTTCTGGTCCTAGGCATGTGACAGGAGGGATAAAGTCTGTTTCTATTCCTCAGTCTGGAGTTATCGCTCAAGTTTCAGGGTGCTCTGACAATGACCCTGTTATATCTGCACACCCCGGTAATCTTACTATTAATGGAAATCCTTGTTCTATTGCTAGTTACACTGGAGATGCAACACTGTCGGTTGCAACTTCTTCTGGCAGAGAGCCTTTTACTTATCAGTGGCAAGTGAGCTTAGTGTCCGCAGTTGTTGGAAGTTGCACTACTACGAATTTAAGTAATGTTGTAATATCAAATGATCAGATGCTTTGTTATAGTGACGGGTTAATTCCAACTAGTAGTATTATTGTTGGTGGACCGATAACAGGAACAGGAATTCCATCAAACACTGTTGTCAGTTCAATAATTGATTCTACTTCTTTTACTATATCAAACAACGCTAACGCTACTGGAACTAACAATTTAACTTTTGGCACAGGATATGTTAATATTCCTAATCAAAACTCATCATCATTTAAAATAAATAAACCAACTTCAGCTGAAGTAAATAATAAGAAGTACAGAGTTAATGTTGCAAATGAGGATAAACCTGAAGGAGTTAACAGTAATGATTCTACTGTGACATTAGCAGGGCAATCTTCTGCTCCAAGTTTTACTTCTATCCCTTCTAGTCAGACAGTTGAAGTAGGAGACACAGTTTATATTGAGGCAAGGTGGTGTACTTCGGCTACATCATTAGCTTGGCAATCAAAAGCTTCTGGAGGAAGTTATGCTAATGTTACATACGGAAATCAATCCAGCGGAGTAAACAACGGATCACATATTTCAAGAAAAGATGGTATGGTTGCTCCTTCTGGAAATACTGCTGGTTATTATTTTAGCAGGCTTGCTATAAAAGATATAAAATCATCAGCATCTGGAGCTGCTTATAGGATTAGTGTGATCAATTCAGGGGGAAGTGCCGCTACTAACAGTACTAACAATACATGTGATACAGATAATACAGCAGCAACTGAAGCTAACGGAAAAGATCCTAAGCGGATTCAATGTGATTCAACTGCTAATATAATAGTAGGGCAAACCGTTACAGGTTCTGGCATACCAGCAAATACAACTGTTCAATCAATTATAGATAGTGGTTCTTTTATAATTTCTAATCCAGTTACAGCTACAGCTAATAATGTTACTCTTACATTTGAGACAGTAATAACTGTAATTGCAGTTCCTTCTTCTTCGGTTGATGGAGCTTCAGGAAAGGAAACCATAACAGCTGGAGGATCATTAGAATCTCAGGATTTTCATGGTGAAAGTAGGTCTGTCATGCCTAATGAGACAGTTGGTTATTCTTTAAAGGAAGTAGGCGGAACAATACTAGGATCAACAGAGTTAGCTAAGAATAGTAGAGTTCGCCAAGGAGGTGGTTCTTTTGAGGTTGAGCACAAGCCTTTCACAGTTAAAGCAATGGGAGGTACTCCAGATTATATATTCCAGTGGTATTCTAATGTTGATACAGGTGGAGTTTCTATTAACATGGAAAGCCCACCTTCTCCCGGTTCTGGTGCGAGTATAACAGTGTTACCTTTACCAACTAAACTTAAGTCTGGTTCCAAAGTTAAGTGGGTTAATACTGATATTGCAGATGATCCTACAGCTACTTTAACATTAACTGCAGATTCAGACGCAGGAGCAACTACAATAACAGGAAACTTGGTTGGAACTCTTGCAAACGATTTGGTAAGTGAAAGGTTCTGGGATAGTAGTTCTGAATTATTAATAAGTGACCATAAAGATTCAACATGTGATATAGTAAATCACACAAAACAATGCACTGTCACCTTGGATAGCTCAGCAATTACATGCACTGAAGATGCTAATATATTAAAAGGCATGACTGTTTCTGGAACAGGAATTCCTGATAAGACATATATAGAAAAAATTACTACAGATAGCGGAACTTCAACCATAACTCTATCATCAGAGGCTACACAAGCTGGAACCCCAACATTAAACTTTATTAAGAATAAAATCACTTGTGATTCAAACGCAAATATCAGGGTCGGAGATACCATTAATTCTCAGTCAAGTATAGGTATTCCATCAGGTACTGTGGTGACAGCAATTACAGGAGGGAGTGCTGGGGCTGTTACTGAGTTTGAGGTTGATAACTTTCCTAATGAAGCTGGGAACAATAAAGCAATTACATTCACTCCAGAATCAGCTCATACATATTTCCAAAAAGAAATAACCACTAGTTATAAAAATGACACAACCACGCTATCGCTTAGGGTAGCTGATCATGACAGTATTAGTTTTAAAGGAGTAAATAAAGTAGGGGTAGAGACTCAATATAGATGTATAATTACTGACTCAGCTTCAACCCCTGCAGAAATAATATCTAATCCGTTTCACATTGAAATTTTTAGGGAAATATAAATGGCTGAGAATAAACATAAAACTCCGATTTCTGGTTACAATCCTAGAACAAGAGAATTGTTTTTTTCTTGGAGGTCTGACGAGGCAGGAGCAGACAACTCCCCTGATAGGACTTTAGTTCTAAACCTAGAATATGGACATGCTAGTTATATGGATCATGGATTCACATCTATGGTTAACTATCAGTCTTACAATCAATATGCATTAAGAGATTTTCTTTTGGAGATTGTTGGTTCTACAGATACAAGTATATGTGATTGTGATGATTCTTTAGGTGATTTAATTCAAGGAGATCCTTATGTGGTTGGAAGGACTGCAAGTTTTGTAAAGGGAGGATGTTCTACAAATACAGGTGAAAATACTACGGGGTCTTCTCCAGTAGGAAAAATAAATTTCACTCAAACAACTGTAGGTGTGAAAGTTGGACAGTCTGTTACTGGATCTGGAATACAAGCTGGATCTGTAGTTACAGTAATTGATTCAAACACAAAGGTAACTATAAGCAAACCAGTAACTGCTACTGCTAGCGGACTGGATATAACATTTAAAACAGGGGTGTATCCTGATCTTTGGAATTCTCAGGAAAACATAGCTACATCTATGGCTTCTGATAGTTTATGTGCATCACTTGGTTCTAAGGGTTTTGAGAGTTTTTGTGAGGATGGAACAGAGGGTAGTACTTTTGTAATGGCAAGTACGTCTGATAAATGTTTAAAGCAATACGAAACAGATTATTACCAAAGGGATATTTACAATGGCTCTGCTTATATACGAAACGATTATCACAGTATATTAGAATCAGGAGCGTTACACTTTGATACTGACGATGAAAAATTACTTCAAAGAGTTACTCTTGAATATTCAGGGGTTGGGTCTACGAAAACTGTTGCAAGTTGCGAGACAACAAGCGGGAGTAATGTTGTTACATGTGCAGAAAATACAATCATTAAAGTAGGGCAATCTGTTAGTGGCACAAACATTCCTGATGGAGCTGTTGTTGCATCTGTTAACACAGATGGAGCTGTTACATCTTTTACTATGGGTACAGGGCAAAATGCTACTGGAACACATGACGCTGATGCTCATGGAGGGGTTGGTCTTAATTTGAATTTTACTGTACCAGTAACAGCAGCAATGAAATTTGGTAAAGCTAATCAGCCTGATGAATTATTATCTGGAATTAACTACCAGTTGTTATCTAACACTCAGATACTAGACAATCAATCAGCAGCTACTAGTGCTAATGTTGTTAATAATAATATTAACCCTGACGATAAGGCTTACTTTAATAATTACACAAGAGGTAGATACCTAGGGTATCAGGTAAAACTTTCTGGCAACGGGCCAGCTACAATATCTAGGGTTACTTTGTCTACTAGATTGGCAGAAAAATAATGGCTACCAACATAGAGATACAAAGAATAGCTCTGGATAGCTCAGCTTTAGTTGAGGCTAGTGGATTGCGTCCACCTAAATTGCCAGAAGATGTTGTAAAAAGGTTTCCATCTATGGCAAAATATGAGGAACAGCTAGATGAATATTTTAGCAAGTTGGACAAGTATTTTACTTCCCAGCTTATAGCAGTAAAACAGGAAAACGATTAAGGAAAAAAGATATGGACCCATCATCAGCAGGTAGTTTCTTAAGTGCAGGAGGAAAAGTACTTGGAGGAATCTTCGGTAAGAAGAAGACTAAAATTAAACGTAAAGCTTTAAGCCCTGAGATTGCAGGAGCTATGAAAGCTAACGAGTCAAACCTCAAAGGCGACATGGCTCAGTACAGGGATGTAGGTGATGCTGTGTTTGGAGATATAAACCGAGAAGCTTCTGGTCTTGCGTCTATATATGGCAAAGGACAGGAAACTCTTGGTCAGTATGGGCCAGAAGGTAGGCAATTTGAAAGAAGCAGGCGAGCTATTGGTAGATACGGGGATGCTTTAAGAGCATCTAATCAAGACGCTTTGGCTTCAACTACTAGAAACTTTAATCAACAACAAGCATTGATGGGGGCTGGAGGAAGCATGAGCCCATTTATGGCAGCTTCATTGGCTAATCAGCAAGGAATACTTAATAGAGGTGTTGCTCGCGAGTTAGGTGGATTAGAAATGGCTAACATTAATAGGTTCCAAGATATTGGAAGGCAAATGCCAATGCAGCAGATGGGTTTATTTAACGCTTATGCTGGATCTAGGCAGGCTCCGATGCAAGTGCTAGGAAGAAGAGATGCTTTAACTAATCAAAGATTAATGGGTGCTATTGGAGCTAATAGAGCTGGTCATGACACTCATATAACAAGTAAGCATAACTGGGCTAGTAAGTTAGGTAATGCTATGCAAACAGGAGGAGATGCAATAACTGGGCTTAATAATGCTCAGATGCAAAACTCCATGCAGAAGGCTTATATGAATGAGATGGGGTATGCCCCTATGAATACAGGTTGGAGTGGTTTAATGAAAGGGTATGACTACCAGAAACTTCCTCAAGCTCAAACATATAACGTTACCTCTACCCCTCAAACATATAACCTTAACAACTTACCCATAGGCTAAAGGAATAATAACATGGCTACTTACAGAATAGACGAGACTGCTCAACCAGTATACCGACCTCAAGGAGGTGGTAGTGGTTCTAATACTGGTTCAATATTTAGTGCTTTATCTCAACTAAGTGCAGCTAAGCAACGTAACAAGTATTATGATTATCTTAATGAAGCACAGAAGCAGAAGCTAGGTGCTGCCGAGATGATGCATAGGGAGTCTGCCATTAAAGAAAGACAAAACAATAAGTTATATGACCAAACTCTTGACAACTATAAAGACATACTTATTGATAATCGGAATAAATACAATTCAATCATTCAATACTTAGATAAACATTTAAGTATTGGTAACATGTCTCCACAGGAATATCAGGAGTGGAAAAAATCAGCAATAGCATCAACAACCCCTAATGGAGATGTTGTGTATAATCAGTTACCTAAAGCAAATACTGGGCCTAACACTCCATCTAGTAAAAAATTAGCTATATACAAAAGTCTTCTTGAGTCTCCAGAGTTTAAAGAATGGGAGAAAACAGGAAACATTGAAGAAGGTGTTGAGTTGCCTTCTACTATATTCGCAAGAAGATTATCTAACGCTATCTATTCTGCTGAATCTTTTGAAAAATCAGATTCAGAAATTGTAAAAGAAATACAAAAAATTCCGGGCGTGCAAACTGTAAGAAGAATGCAGCCTACAGTAAAAGATCCTAACACTGGAAGGGATACTGGTCTTACAGCAGCAGGAACTCCTCCTTCTACTGTTATTGATTACATTCATAACCCTAGTAGGGATCAAAATATATTCTATAAGAATGCATATGGTAGAAACCCTGTTACAGGTAGAGCTATAACAGCTGATTCAGCTGATGATATTGATGTTACTAGTCCATCTAGGCTTCCTTCAACTAGGAGAGATAGAAGCAATATTCCAGTAACAGATCCAAGATACATTACTCCTTTAAGAGAAGCTCAGACCACTCAAACACCTGTGGTTAGCGAGGCTCCTCCACAACCTGCACAACCTGTTCCATTAAACCAAATTTCACAAGAGGAGATTCCAGAAGAAGTAAGACAATCGCCTTATTATGGAACTGAAGAGATACCGTTAAGTCCAGATACTTTGCCTCAAGCAGTTACAGGAGCTCCATCAAGACGCGAGGCAATGCTATCTGCGTCTGAAAATCAACCTACAACTATAAACCAAGGTAATATGAATTATGTTCCATATGACAGTTACCCACAACAAACTTACAGGGATAGGTTGGCTGAAGTTAATCAAATTATTGCAGACAAACAGAAAGAAAGTTTCATTGATCCAGAAACTGGGGAAAGCGTTAAGCCTTATGGAACAGTCGGTATACGTGGTTCAATGTTAGATCCGAATAAAATTTTACCATTTTATAATATAGATGCATATAAAAGAGAAAGAGACGAGCTTCAAAGATTGCTTGGTGTTACCCCTAATAATTTAGAAGCAACCCTTGAATCTCCTATGAGTCAAACCCCTCAGGTTCCTGAATTAAAGTTTGACGATAACCAAGAGCCTGTTGTTGAAGGTCCATCTGAATTGCCAGTGTTTGACCCAGAGGGTAGTGGATATGATTACGACACGGCTAAACAAGTAGGAGGAATGTTTTCTAGTCCTGATGGTCGTTGGTATAGCACAGTCCCTTCAGGTCAATCAGCTGGAATGATATTAAAAGGAACAGGGAATCCTACTTATGATAATACAGTACAAGGAGAAACAGGAGTTGGAAATGTAATTACACAGGGTGCTGACGGGAGGTACTATGCTACACCTGAAACTTTACCAAATGTAGGATCTCCTTCAGGGTTGATGGAAATGGACGGGGCTTCAATGCCTGCGTATTTACCACCAACAGGAGCCCCTTCAAGAGGTCAAGCAATGATGGCTAGCCCTAATAACCCACCTGCTGTTCAAGGAAATACTCCTATTAGATTAGATCAACTTCAACAACCAGTTGAGGATGTTTCTTATCTTCCTGAAGGATCATATAGTGATCCTTATATGGAAGAAATGAGAGAGGTCATGAGACAGCTTGAGATGCAAGGAGAATCTATTCCTCCGTTTTATGCAAAAGGAGTTTCATCTGAAGGAGCGTTAATGCCTTTAAGTGATCCACGTTATCTTCCCCCTATGGTAGATAGAAGTTTTCCTCAGATGGGTCCAGTAAGACAGCAGACTGCTGATCCTGTTGAGTTAAACACTTTTGGAGGTAACACTATAAGTAGAAGAATGCTTCCTAATTACAATACAATAAATCAAAATCCATTACTAATGGAGATGGATGGTACAATTCCTTACGGAGAACCAGCACTATATGGAGAAGAACCACCTGCTGAAATTAGTCCTGAAGATCTAGAAGCGTTACAATTAATGTATCCAGATGTTGAGTACACAGATTAAAAATATTAATATATAATACGGAGAGAAAATAATGCCTAAAGATTATTCGCTAGATGTTGGATTACATTCTGGTAAGAAAAGTAAAATATTACCCCCCGGACCTAATGAATTAAGCTCTGGGGGTTTTGGTTTTGAACCAAGAGAGTTGCCTGCTGCTCCTGATAGCTTATCTAATTTAAATCAACAACCACAAGACCAAGGGATAGATATTCCTTGGTATGCTCCTGTTGCTGGAAGAGTAGTAGGAGCTATAGATGAAGCGTCAAGGCATTCTTCTGGAGGAGAATACATTCCTTTTGACCAGAGAGTTAAGGAGTATGAAGAAAAACAAGGAGAAGCTCCTCCTAATCCATTTACCACAGGTCTTCAAGCTGGATTCTTAGGAGGATTTGCTGGAGATGTAGGTTTTGCAGAAACTCTTTCTGATATTGCTGGAGATGTAGGTAAGGACAAACTTAAAGCAGCTGGAGATTTTTTAGAAGGTGAAGCTTATAAATACCCTATGCGTACTGTTAGGGATTTTGACAGTGCTAAAGATATAGGGGCTTATGCATTACAAGCTACTGGTTATATGTTTGGTTATTTAGGTTCGATGATTCCAACTGCTATAGCAACAGGTGGTGTGGGAGCAATAGGAAGGGTTGTTGGAAAGGAAGCTCTCAAAGGATTAACTAAAAAAGAAATAGCTAAAACTGGAGCTTTAGCTTTGGGAAGAGCTGCGACTGGCCCGTCTGTCATAAAAAACATAGGTCATACATACAGAGGAGTTAGAGAAGAAACGGGAGTAGAGTCTCCTGCTATTGCTATTCCTGTTGGTGTTGCTTCTGGATTGCTAGAAAGATTTGGTATAGGAAAAACTTTTGAAGCATACTTTGATGCTCTTCCTGATTCAGTAAAAGAAAAATACTGGAGGCAAATGATGGGCAGTGCTTTGAAAGCTGCTGGCAAATCTGCTTTAGTAGAAGGATCAACAGAAGCAGGTCAAGAATCTTTACAGCTACTAGCAAATAGAATAGCTGATAGTACTTATGATATTGTTAATGGTGAGAACGCTTGGCGTATTCTTGATGCCTCTGCTATGGGGGCTTTTGGTGCTGCACCTATTGGTGCTGTTGGTGGTGCGGGTAATTATTATACAGCTGTTAATAAAAAAGCAGACAAAGATCTTGTAGATACAACTTATAAAAGAGTAGCTGAACTAGCTAAAAAAGAAGAAGGAGGAAGTGTTATACTTGCTTCAACAATGGGTCTAACAATAGAAAGAATAGAGAAAAAATTAGATGACCTAGAGTATATACCAACTCAAGAAGAATATAGTGCTATTGAAAATATAAAGGAGAGGATTCCAAGTCTAACATCACTCTCTGAAAGTCAAGCAACAGAATTAGAATCAAAAGCTCAATCAGTTCTTTTAAAATATAAAGACAGAATTGGTGATTCAAATGCAGATAAAGAAGCTAGCGAAGCTCAAGCTCAAGCTGATTTAGAAACAAAGTCTAAAGAGAATTTAAACAATGCTGCAACACAAGCTGGAGTTGATCCAAGTCAATCAGCACCTTTTGGGAGAGATCCTAGAGTTGCTGAACCTGTTCCCGTATTAACAGAAAGCCAAGCTCCTTATAACAATCCAGAATCTCAGTACGAAGTAGGTCAGACTTATCTTCATAATATAATAGGTTTTGATGGAAACCCTATAGAGGTTGAAGCTTTAATAACTAAGGTTAATAAAAACGGTAAAGTTTTAGAATCTATTTGGGCTGACAGTGCAAACGAACCTGATCCAGTTCCTTTAATTGCAACTAGAGGTAGAAGAACAAGAACATTCAGAACACAAGATGAAGTTGAAAGCGAGCAGCGTCTAAGAAATATAGATACTGTTAACGATCCTAAATACACTGAAACTTCTTTAGAAAGAAATGCAAAATTAGGTATACTTCAAGGCAAGATAGCTAGCGATAAAGAACAAAAAGCCCTTGAAGAAAAGATGGCTAAAGAGGCTGGTGCTGTCATTCGCACTAAAAAGAAAATAACCCCAGCTGATCTTCAAAAAGCAAGAGACAAACAAGAGGCACGCTTAAGAAGGGACAGATCTAAAACGCCTATAAAAAGAACGTATGGAGGTTACGGAAAGAAAGATACTGATTCTAAAACAGGTAAGAGTGAATCTGCAAAAGCAAATGCAATAAAGAAAGTACTTGAGAAATCTTTAATAGTTGAAGTTCCTAGCAGGGGTGAGTCTAGGCAAGTTGGTATTATAAGGGATATTAAACGTGTTACTAAAGCAAGACCTGAAGCTCCAATTGAATTCACTGCTATTGTTAAATTTGAAAACCAAGAAGGGTTTCAAGTAACTATTGATGAGTATTATAAAACTAGCCAGCCTAGCGAAGGTATTTCTCTTGTAGCTAAAGGGGGTAAGCTTACTAAAGAACAAGAGGGTATACTTAAAGATTTTGAAACCCTTCAAAAAGAAGCTGAGAGTGCTGCTGGAGATGATCAGAGAGCAGACCTAGATGAAATCTTAACAGGGCCAAGATCAAAAACTAGATCAACTAAAGATGCGTCAACTACAACTGAGACTAAATCTGAAGGAGTTAAAATAGTTAAGACTAAAGAAGGAGTTAAAGCGAAACCTAAAGCTAAGAAAAAAACTACCAAGAAAACAAGGGGAGTTAGCGGTATTATCTTAACAGGCAAGAGAGAACAAGAGGCTCAGAATATTCTTAATAAGATAGCAGAAAGAAGAAAAAGGATAGTAGACATAACTGGTTATCCAGTTGCTGCACTTCAAGATTTAAATGATTTCATTAGATTAATTATCGTTGATATAAAACAAGCCATTGTAAACGCAAAGCTTAACAAGAAAAAAACTTACAATAAAAAAGATTTACGTGGTGCAGTTGTAAAGAAATTTGCAAAGGAAGTAGACGATCTTGATCTGTATGATTTTGGAGAACATCTTCCATCATTCAAAGACAATCCAGAAGACTTTGTAGGTAAATTGTTTGATGCTGTAATCGCTGAAGGTGGGTCAGATATAGAAAATCTGGTTGATAAAAATCTAGAAGAAGGGGACTACAATGAAGAGCAGGCTATTATTTCTAGAATGTTAGATAAGTTATCCCAGTATGTAGACTTCCCTATGGATTATGGCAGTGACTTCGTAACACTTGGTAACGTAAATGTATTCAAGTTGGATACTGACTCTGTTCAACTTATGGATGGGAACAAACCAGTTTCTCTTTTTAATAAAAACAGAGTTAAGTCTGATGCCGTTCTTGATTTCTCTAGTGCTAGAGGTTTAGTGGTAAGCATTAAAGCTAAAGGATCTAGTGAGGTTTCCTATACCTTGAACGAGGACGGAATGGATCAGATTCAAATTCAAAGAAGTAAAATAAAAGGCAGAGAAAAAGTTGTTGTGTTTGCACATATTCCAAAGTCTTTAATAGTTGATGATAGCGGGGTTATTCAAAGACAGAATTGGGAATATCAAAGCAAAAAAGGAGGGCCTAGGTTCCTTGAAGATATTAGTTGGGTAGGTCTTGATCGTGAAGAATTTGTTACTCTTGTTAAGCAAGCAGCAAAATCCAAAAGGCTTAAGGATTTCTTTAATAGTACTTCAGGTGAAATTTTATTTTCTCAAAAAGAAAACTTAGGAGGATTTATATCTAACGCTATAGATCTAGTGAAAGATCCTAGATATGCAAATCTTAAAAAAGATAAGTCTGAATCATACAAAAGAATAGCTAATCTAAATAGATCGTACATAGCTGAAAAAACTATTTCTGATCTGGTTAAGTTGTTTGAAGATGCTGTTAATATACACTTAGATCATTTTGCTTCTTTAACAGAAAAACAATTAGGCCCACTTGCATCAGAGAGAACAGAGTTAAGGAGGTTGCAATCTTACGCAAGGAAACTTGATAACGCTATAAACGGAATAGTTCCTAAAGCAATAGACCTTCCAAAGTATGGGGTAGTTATTGAAACAAAAAGAAGGGTAACAACAAGTAAAGGTAAACAAGAAACCAAATCAACTTTTGAAATACAAAACAAACCTGATAACCCTGATAACTTTAAACCTGTTACTGATTTAACAATACCACAGAAAGACAGGTTCTTTTCTAAAGCAGGACAAAAAAGGCAGAGCCTTAAACCTGAGGATCGCCGTTATGCTAAAGAGCTTCTTGAGTCAATTAAAAAAAGAATAACTGTCTTAGAAGAACGAACACTAACTGAAAAAGATACCCCAACAGATGAAATTGAAATTCAAGCCACTAACTTAGACTACTCTTCTCAAGAAGATCTGGAATATACTCCTTCAAAGTTAAGGGTAGACATTGCTTATGCAGAAGACGTTGTAAGTAGAATAAGAAATTACATAAGCCCTGAAGGGAAAGTTGAAGGTTCTGATATATCTAACCTCTATAATGAAATATCTAGTCTTTATAACGATGACATTGAACTAAAATCAGTTAAGTATAAGAGTGATGAGTACAGAAGGTTTCGTCCAACAGATGAAGCTAAGGACGCTAATCTTACTGAACTCATCTCTACTAAGGATGATATTGTTGCAGCGAAAGATCCAGACGCTGATGCTGTAGGTGAAGTATCTCCTGCTGATGTTCTTGAAAGAAGCGAGGAAGAAGAAGAGGTAAGGAAATTTATCGCAGGTGAATTTTATGAGGATACAGAAATAGGAAGGGCTAACAAAGCATTCAGAGAAGCAAGAAAAAATCTAATAGATACAATTCAAAGTAATGATTTATCAGATAATAAGTTTAGAGAAAAAATAATTCAGTTTCAAAAAGAAATGCTTATTGGTTGGAATAAGTTCTTAGAACTTAGAGGCACTGACTTTTTATTATTTGATGGTACTGAGTTACAAGCAAGAGATAAAACTCAATACTTACTTTATGATCTTTTGAAGAAAGAAAATATACAAAGGATGGAATCATCCAGTGTATATACATCACAAGAAGACAGGATTAAAATCTTTGTAGACAGATTTAATAAGATCAAAGAAGAAAGAGATATAATCCATGAGTCATATATAAAATCATTTCAAAGAGAAGATATATTATTAAGTCTCATAGCAAAAAGAACTAATGAGGTTGTTGAAAAATTAAAACAAAAGGATGAAGGTTATTTAATTTTGGAAGCAATGGGTTGGGCTTCCGAAGACCAAATAAATCCACCAACTGCTAGTGACTTTACTGTAGATAAAATACTAGCAAACCCAAAATCTTACAGTGCTACTGGAGATATTGATTCATACCCTGATGTTTTAAATTTAGATGAAGACGGGATAAAAAACTATATAGATAGTTTTACTTTGAGATACGGGTTAGGATCTGATGTATATACAGCCTTAGCTGAGCTTACAGATATTAAAGGAACTTTGGATAGTTTCAGGGAACTTACTAAAGAATTATTAGCTATCTCTACTGTTATAACTTCTATGGATAAGAAGCTTGGTGAGCAGTTTGGATTTGATGCTGCTCAGTTAGAATATTTTGATGGCAATAGATACCAGTATCATTTAGATCAAAAGGAGAATCTTAGAAGATCTAGAGTAGAAACACTTGGTGATTTAGAAGAGGACTTAATTGTTTTTACAAAGCCAACTCAGAAAGAAAAAGAAAGGTCTATGCTTAGGAGATCTTACGGAGATTCTAAAAAGAATTTTTATGAGAGAAGTCCACTGACGAATATAGAATATACATATGCAAGAGATTTTAAGTTTATAATTTCTAGCGAATCTGATTCACAAATCACTCTAGATAGAAATGATTACAGGAGAATAGAAGATATATTAGAAAATGATTTAGAACCTAAGCTGCTTGAACTTAAAGAGGATCTTAAAGAGAAAAAACTTAAGAGGAAGACTGACCCTAAATGGCTTAAAAAAACTGGAAGACCTAAGAGAACTTTACTGACAGCCAAAGAGGAAGACAATCGGGATTACTTATCAGGTGGAGTTAAGGCAGGTAGGAAATTATTAGCCATCTTAGATAAGAGAGCTAAGATCAGTGCAGAATCTACTGGCAAGTTCGGCATCACTACTAGAAAGATAAGAAAGAAAGGTATAGTCTTTAAGCAGATAGTTGATTCATTCTTTACGGGTGGTGCTGGTGCTATGGACCCCGGAGTAATGTTTGGAATGCTTATATCTTTATCTAATAGATTTAGTGAGGATCAATTCAGAGAAACAGGGACTGCAAAAAATAAAGGTAGAGATGGTGAGTTCTTTAAACTTGATCTTAAGAAGTCTGGAAGAACTGAAACCCCAGCCACTTTATATTACAAGTTATATAAAACATTAGAGCTTAGAGATCCGTTTAAAATACTTGAGCATCCAGCTTTCTCTAACTCTGGTTTCTATTTAGGTCCGATTACTCCTGAAGGAATGACTGATTCAGAATTCACTCAAGAAAAATTAGAAATAAGAAAAGAGATTCAAGATAAGATTACTGAATACGCTAGAGAGTTCATGCCTAAAAACAGAGACCAGTTAACTGAACAAGATTTAAAACAAGGTAGCAGGAAATATATAAAACAAATTATAATAGGTTCAATTTTTGATGAATTCATAGAGCTGTTTGCTGCTGAAAGTGGAATGAAAGAAAGATCTGCTATAGTTAAAAAGCTTACTGGTTTAGATTCAAATAAAAGAGCTCAGGTATTAGATTACCTTGCTGGTTCTCTTGATATTCCTTTTGAACCTAGAGTTATAGAGGATTTAGAAGAGCGTAAGTTCATTCAAGATGAAACAAGAAATCTTGAACTTCAAATAGGTAAGGCTGAAGAAGAATATAGAGAGGCTAAAAAGAACAGAATAGAATTTGGTTCAGTAAAAACTATTCAACAAAGAATAATTGAACAAGGATCTCGAACTGGCAGGAAGGTAACAGAAGAAATAAAGAGACAGTATCGTGAAGATCAATCACTTGAAAGTGAATTGAATAAAAAAGAAAGATCAGCTCAGACTCAATTAAATAGTTTAAGAAGAACACTTAAAGAGGTTGACTCTAATCCTGAAATTTTATTAAGCAAGTTAAGAGATGCAAGCAGTGGCGAGGCTAGTCTAGATAGACTTACTAGTAAGTATTTATCTGTCACACTCAGCAACACTCTTCCTAAAAATTATACAACAGTTAAATCTGATAGACCTTCTCCTGACCTACCTATACAAAAAGGTGCTCCTTATGATAGTGACGCACTTGTAACAGGTGTTAAGGCTAGTGATTCAGAACGATCTGAAGAAGTCGGATCTGCTATAGGAGCAGATGGTATAGTCCAGTTACTAGAAGATAACAGAGATAAACTTGGGGCTGGTTTTGTGGACAGGGCTATTATCTTACTTAGTAATATTCCTGAAAAATATTTAAAAGAATTAACTCTCTCTATAAGCACATCACTTAGAACTGATAGAGGTTTTGAATTAGGTGGTTCATTTGTAGAGGCAATGAAAACTATTTCTATACCTTTAGAAGGTAAGACAGCTGACAGTTTTGTTCATGAATTTTCTCACTACCTTCATGCGTTTATTCCTCAGGACATGCAAGAGAATGTAACTGAGATGAGAAGGAAAGCATTAAAGAAAGTAATCTCTAGTACTCCAGATGGTAGCTTAAGATACAGGCTTGAAATAGCTAACGACATTCTATCTAGAATAGATTCTATTAATCAACTAGGCGTAGATAGTTTTCAGTCTTATATAGATAAATACGGGGAAAGGGCTAGTGATATGTATCATTTAATAAATGATAACGAGTTCTTTGCTTACATTATGACTAAAGAAGGTCAGGCTGATATTAATAAACTATTACCAGAAACAAACCCAGTTGGGTTTACATCTAGAGTTAAGTCTTATCTATCTGATCTTTTAGAATGGGTGTTTAACAAGCTGGGTTTAGTTTCACCTGAAAGAAAATTTGCTAAAGAAGTTTTGTCTAAGTTCAAATCAGGTGAGTTCACTGTTGAAAGGCAAATGTTTACTGCTGGTCCTAATCTTAACGCTTCAATACAAACCCCGAAAGACTTACAAAAAGCAATTAAGTTTAACGTAAGGAATCAAGCCTTAAAAGAAGAAGGTAATGTTGAAGCTGCTAGAAGGGTGTCACTTGAAGCTGGGTCTTTTCATAATTTGATATACGACTTGTATCAAAAAGTTTTGAAAGATATGGAAGGCGAAGAAGAGTTCAAGAACATGCTTGGCAAAACTAAATTTAAAGACGGAGAGTTTGTCACAGAGACTGATGATGTTTTTGAAATTTCTAAAAAAGCAGCAAGCCTTGCAAGTGTTAAAAACTCTGAGGCTATTAGAAAGATACTTGAAGAGAACCAAGAAACTACTAACGGTTTAATATTTAATGCTGAAGGTTATCTTGAGTTGCATAAAATAAAAGACGAACTTCCTGTTTCAATATGGGAGCAGGTTAGCAAAGAGTTCTTCAAGAACACAGAAGAGTTTGTTATTTCTTATCAGAGATTAAGGGAGCAGGCTAAAACTATAGACTCTGAATCTGAGCAAGAAAAATTAATATCTTTAATGGATGAAGTTAAGGATAAGTTTTCTACTAAGCAAGCTGCTCGCAATTCTGTTTCTTCTTTTAAGATGTTCTATAAGAACCTACTTGAAAAAGTGAAAGCTGATGGAGCAGAATCTAAAGCTTTAGAATTGCTAACTAAATATGGATTTGATTTAAATAGATTATCAAGTCAACTAGATGATAAACTTGTTGGCCCTGAGATATTTAAAACCATAGAGAATTTTTATAACACTGTATGGAACAATGCTGATGCTCAAATCATTTTGCATAAAGGTATAAATAGGGAAGGCAAGGAGGCTACTTGGAGAGATCTTGTTTTTGCTTACATAGTAGAGAAAGGACTTTATAGAAAACATTTAAAGAAGGGATCTTGGAATACAAAAACAATGGAAAAGGTATTCTCTGAGGTTGATCCTATAGTAAAGTTTGCAGCTGACCACATACTTCAGAAACATAAGAATGATGTTCTTTTAAATAAAGTATCTGAAGAAACTTTGCGTGATTCATTTGAAGCTTACAGTGAATACGAGCAAGAGATTTCTAATCTATTCGCAACAGACAAAGAGTTCGCAACAAGAGGAGGTAAGCGTGTTCTTGTAAAAGTTGATGGGCGTAAAAGAGCAATAGACAAGCTACTAAAAGATTACAATACAGCAACAGGTGAACTAGCAGTTGCTAACAGATTATTTCTTTCATTGAGAAGGAAAGTTTTAAATGAGATAAGAGCAAACAATGACATAAAAATTGCTGCTGAAGTTGCTGGAAGAATAGTTGAGCATGAGCAATTCAGTAAAGCTAGGAAGATATCTTCAGAGGTAATAAAAGCTAAGCCTGTGGAGCAGATGGAACTAACTCAAGGCGAAGGATTATTCCCTCATCCAGAACAAGAGAAAAGTGTTAGCATTAAATGGGATTTAAGTGATACTGAAGGAAGAGAACAGGAGTTATTAAAACTGTCTCAATACATAGATAGCATTAATCAATGGATAAATGATCCTGAAAATCAAGATGATCCATTTACTCCTGCTTGGATAGAGTTAAGAGATCACGCTGTCGCAACATTACTAGGCCCAACAATCAGGGATGGGAAGATGTTAAGGAATGTAATGGATTCAGATGCTTTTGGATTCAGGCCTTTGCAAAATTTATTATCTTCAGTAGGAACTTTTACATCTAAACTTGCGACAACTCATTTAGATAACTGGGCTTTAACTCTTGAGCGTGGTGTAGATTGGGGCAAGAAATATGAAGAGGATATAAAAGCTGCACTGTTTGATGCGGCAAGATCTCACGGATTTCAGAAAGGACCTATAGGGGTTGCTGACTGGAGGAATTCTATAGGTCAAAGGTTATTTGCTTTAGCAAATGTAACAGGAAGGCTTCCTTCAGTAGGTGACGTAGCTACTGTTTCCGATTCAACAAAAATAAAAACTGTAACTAAAGAGGATATTGCAGCTCTTAAACTTCAAGTAAAAGCCTTTGGTGATTTATTTGCTTTAGATGTTAAGAAAGGAAGGGGAGATGTTATTCTTGGGAGAAGAACTAATGAAGAGTTAAAAGCGAGAGATAAAAAATCCCCAAGAAAGTTTGGACGAAGAGCATTAAAAGATACTGAGTACACTCTTCCTAAAAGATTCTCCACATTTGCTTTAGGTTTATCCTCAAAAATATCAAACATATTAGACGACAATAAAAAAGAGTTTGATGACATTGATTCACTTGAAGATAAAACTGATAAAGAAAAAAGAGAGCTTAAGCTAGACTTGTATGCGGATAAAAATAAAAGAGGTGATTCAATAATTGAATTAATAGGGGGTAACTTTCAACGATATGTATTACCTTTCTTAGATAACAGGGAAGGAAGAATAACAAATGGAACTGATCCTTACTTTACTGAAGGGGTTTACGATGAAGCTAGAGATGCTGTTTTAAATGGAGATATAAAAGACTTAACAGATCTTGCTATGTTCTTTTCAAATAGATCTGTAGATGTAACTAAGTTAGGTGAAGAGGAAGAGCCTGTTAATTTAAACACAAAAGAATCCTTGTATGAATTAATAAGAGAGATGACATCTCAATCTTATAAGTTTAATAAATTCATGCATGAGCCTATTGATGCTTCATCTGGAGTAGAATATAAGAAAACAAGAAGTGATTCTCCTTTCACAACCTCAAGACAAGAGGCTGTAGCAAATTACTTTTATTATGAGTATGGATCTTTCGAGACCGCTACTGTTCACAACTTGATCAATGAGTCTGCTGTTCAATACTTAGACAGTTTCATAGCATCATTAAAAGCAGTAGCTGGTGAATTAGATATTGCTGTTAAAGAAAAGCAAGACGCAGCTAACAATGGTTTAATAAATGAATTCTTAGAAGACAAGAAGCAAAGCGTGCAAAATGGAAAGGTCTTCTTAGATTACGAAAGAGCAGAGAACCATTTAAATGCTATACAATCTAAGATAGTTGAGCTTGAAGGGTTCCTTGAGAAAGATAAAAAGTTTGAGATGCAAATTAACAGGACCTACCGAAGAGTGTTTGGTGATGTTGTTATGGTTGCTATTCAATTACTTACAACAGGTTTAGTTAATGTTTGGGGGACCGCTACAAGATCAAACATGAGAATGGTTTCAATGTTTGGAGGTAACGCTACATTACATAAAGGATTTGCTGTTGATATGCTCAAGGAGATTGTAAAAGGTGGACTTACTTTTGGAGTAGGATTTACCAAGGGTGTAGGAAAGGGAGCATTAGAGGGTGTAAAAACACGTAAAGGATCGAAAGTATTGTCAACATTTCTAGATGAGTTCCTTAACAAACCTTTTGTGGAAGACATTAGCTTAGGTCAATTTAAAATAAACTCTGCATTAAGAAGATTAAATGAAGCTGGTTACACATCTAGAATTAATGTTCAAGGAAAGATTGATAACTATCTTGAGAGTGTTGAGACTAGAGGAAGAATAGAAAGAGAAGATGAGCTGAGATCTAGAAGTGATTTAAGAAGCGGCCTGTCTACTTGGTATAATGGATCAGCACTTTTCTTAGCAGAGATTCCGGGTATGGCATTACCTAGAATATTTGATACAGTAGGTAATAATATTTCATTTAGATTTGCTAACACTGCAATGTCTGTCTTAGAGATAAGACTTAAAGATTTACATAGAAGAGATGGAAATAAAATATGGGAAAGATATAACGATCCAGATCCTTCTATCCCTAAAAGCAAAGGTAAGTCAGATGTCTTAACACCTACTGATGCGTTTGGTGATCAGTTTATATTCAAAGCAAATGAAACATCTATGGCTCAACTTGAAGAAATGTTTAGTCATTCAGCTATAGACTACCACGCTGAAGCGTTAAGGTTTCTTAAAGAACTAGACACAAATAAAGATGCTACATTTCTAACCACAGAACAAAGAGCACAATTAGGGATAGGACTTGTTACTTCTGAGAACCTTGCAACTGTAGCTAACAGACCCATCCAAACTAAAACTCAAGCGAACTCAAATTTCTTATTAGCTATTATAGGTTGGTCTGTTTCAGCAGCTTTTAACAGTATTCAGTATTTATCTAAATCACCTAGAGGGAAACAAACTGGAGGGATAGATTCTTTAAAGATTCAATTAGCTGTAGTCTTAATGGGGATGATGACAGTAGCTGCTGTTAGTTTTGCAACTCAGGAAGAACTTCTAAGGATGATATATAAGTTCTTGTTCGGGGAAGTAAAAGCAGGGAGGCAACCTTGGGAAGAACAAACAATAGGTAAGGGCATACAAAGAACACTCCTTTATGGTCTTAGTGGATTCCCTATGATTAATGCTCCTTTTAACATGTGGCTTAACGATGAAATTCCTGTTGGTCAAGGGTATGATTTCTTTATACAAAATAAAATATCTAACACTATGAACTTCCTATCTAAAGTAACCTTTGAAGGTATTAGTGGTGGAGCTTTAGAAAGAAATTTAGTTATGTTCACAAAGCAAATGTATCCTAATTCTAGATACTTAGTTAACAGAATAGGTCCAATTGCTGGAACCGTTAAGGTAAGAGATAACATGAGGCTTATAAGAAGGTATGCCCCAAGAGATCGAGTCAGGAGATCTAACTACACTGGAGGTGGTCAAACATCTTCACCAACCTCTGTGCAAGTTTCGCTAATGGTTAACTATGCAATGCTTGAGGACTGGAATTCTTTTAACCATCATTTTAAACAAGCGATAGCTGCTTCTCAAAATGCAGGTGATGAGAATCCTGTTCAAAAGATTAGAAATATTTATGCAGGGAAAGATGCTTACAGGGGAGCTCTTCAAGGACCAGTGACTAGCTCTATAAGATCTAAAATTCTTAACTCTTTAAATGAGTCTCAAAGAAACGAGTATCTTATAAATGAAGTTAACTTTTATAATGGATTAAAAAGAATAGGTGGTCGTTCTCCTAGGTTTAGAGGCAACAGATCTGTTATACCTAGTAAGGGATTTTCAAGGAGAGTCCCTAGAGAACAAACTGTTCCGTTCCCTAGTTTACGGAGGACTTACTAACTGTTTTCTTTCTAGGCTTTGGTGTTTTGTAGCAGATCTCTTTCATGATCCACTTCCAAACCTCAGGGCTTTGCTTGATAGCTGTAGCCATACCTATAGACATCTTACCAGTAAACTTTTCTTCGTCTATTTTATTAGGAGCACCCATGCCGTGATTAATCGCATGAATAATTTCATGTAATAGAGTCTCGGCTCTTGACTGCCTAGGTAATGACTTGGTTACAGATATGATTTGTTCTTGGAAGTCACACAGTCCTAACTGTTCAGCACCTGATTCTTCAGGAGGTTCCATCCAGTTAATCTTGTAGGTTAGGTTAAGTATATCTACTTCTGTTGGTAATTTCTGAGACATCTTTATAAAAAAAATAAGGTCAGGAGAGTTAGAACTTTCCCTTTAAAAAACATACAGCGGGTTTGTGCATACGATGCTGAATGTTTACCCAGATAAAGAGATCGTACAACGTCAACCTCTGAGGATGAGGATTTGGTAGGTACTCTCCTTGACCTTTTAAATTGATAGCCCCGAACACCGCACTCACGGGACGGGGCCTCAGCAGTTAGTTGACAAACTCCCTTTTTCACTGCCGAGATTTTCCAAAAAATCTACTAAAGAAAGATCTCCTAGGAGGGATTGGTATTTGTAAAGCAGGTAAATCTTCCTTATGTTTTTCTGCTCTTTCCCTTAAATCGTGAAGCTCATTATCAGTCATGAGTAAAGGGAATGGCCTTCCACTATCTTCACACCATACAGCTTGGTATGTTTTGTTCTGGTTCCTAACTCTTGATTTATTCAAGACCTCTCTTATTTGCCCTAACTTTGCTTTCATGTTCATAGTTCCCACTTCATATTCGGAAAAGGATGCAGCTCTGAATTACTTGTAACATATGCCCCAGAAAATTGACCATCAGTTTTCAATCTATCCTTCATCTCTGAGTCACATACCCACCCCATTATGTGACAGAAAACTTTATCCTTAAACTTATCAACAACAACTAAACCATAGGTCCAATCTTTCTTACGTTCGTTCTCCCTAACAGCAAGGACATAATCTGTAGGCTTCTTTGTGGGTCTTAGTCTTGAACCTTTAAAGTCTAAACTAAGTCCGGGTATATCATATCCTCCATCGCCCCTGTCAGGAGTCCTCATGCAACTCCACCTTTGAAGTTTATACATCTGGTCACTACCAGTTAGGTACATAGTCCCGCCTAGTTGAGCTAACTGCCCTGTTATTTGATCTTGATGAAGCCTCTTAAGTCTTTCATCTAAGTTCTGTATACTAGATCCAGATCTTTGTTTGCTCTTAATTCTGGGCATAAAGAAATCAACAAGCTCCTGAGCTTTCTTCTCAGCTAACTTAATCTCATCCCCTTCTAGGACTATTGTAGGATACTCAATCATTCTATACCCATTATTAATTTCTTCTTCTCCATGCTAGGGTGAATATACCTAAGCAAACTCTTTATACTTTTATGACCACTTAAATGCTTAACTGTTATTATATCTGCATTAGGATGCGATAACCATTTGGATATTGCTGTCCTCCTGAAAGCATGAAATGTTTTTCCCTTTTCGTACAGGCCGTTTTTATCTAAGAAATATTTAAAATGCCTAGAAATATTACCATTTCCAACCATAGCTATTATAGCCATCCTCCTCATCACATACTTATCATCGTCTTTTATGTTATGCTTTTGAAGAAGGGTGTCATATAACTCAGGGCTCATTGGTATATCTATTTTGGTATCATAATCAGAAGTCTTGGAAGGCTTTAGTGATATTGTTTTCTGACCTAAGTTAACTGACTCCCATAAAAGTTTAGCACAATCACTAATCCTCATGCCTGTATTCCATCCAATCTTAATAAGACAGTTCCAGTCTGTACCCTCTGAAGCTTTAAGCATATCCCAGTAATCTTTATCTGTAAAAACTACTGCTTCTTTTCTTGGTATCTTAATGAGTCCTTTAGGAAACTTTGAAATAATATTTCCTTCAGTGTAACCTCTCTCTTCCATCCAGTTAAAGAAACCTTTAATGCTGTTAGCTATATAATTAACACTAGATGGTTTGTATTTATCTCTTAGCTCTTCTATATATTTAAATATATCCTGACTGTTGGGCTGTATATCCTCTTCTTCTATTGAGTCTCTGAATATACTTAATGCCCAATTCATTGCGTTAGGTTCTTCTGTCCCCCTCTCCATAAGGAACTCTGAAACTTTTTGTGCTAGCTCATTCTCTTTTACATTTCTTTCCATAGCTTTAATAGTTTGTTGTAGTACTTTAAGTTCGGACTCTTTTTAATATGAGCGAACTTCCTCCGCTTAAAATATTCTAGACTTCTTGTTTGTCTAAGTAGGTCAACCCCGCAAGCCTGACTGAATTTTTCAGCAAGACCTACTGGAACATCTGACCAAGATTTTTTTTCACATAATCTTCTTAAAGTTGTTAAAGGTATTCCACTATCTTTAGATAGCTCCTTGTTTGATGGGGACTTACCCCCTCGCCTCGCCATTAACCGACAAAGAAATGGTGGCATCCTATCAAGTTTTTCTATTAATCGCATTATGTTTCGCAATGACTTCTCTATACTTTCGCTCTTCCTCTTCTAGTCTTTTGTTTTTTCTTATCCCTCTTTGTTTTTTATTTTCATAATCATCTATATATAACTGAAGCTCTATTGCATTAATCTTTGCCTCCTCTTCATCCTCGTATTCCCATTTATCATTTGGCAAAGGCTTGCCTCTTAACAACCTATTACCAGCGGGGCTTTCTCCCCCACATGATTTAATATATAATCTATATCCTGTTATTGTTTTTCTTATGACAACTTTGACAGACATCCTCTTGGGTATTCCTTATCATAGTCTATACCAAGATAAGTTTTATCTATCGTACCATCTGCTTTCTCATGCAGCGATGTTATAATGAGGTCGCCTGATCCTGCTGTTCTAATATCAACAAAATGTTTCGTGTCATCACACTGTTCCATGAACTCATTAACAGAACCGGGGGTCAGTACTATCCGACCCCCGATCTCGTTTAGAACCATTCCTATAATAGCAGACATACCTGCTTCACTATTGTTAGCTTGAGGTAATCTGCTTGGCATTATTAGAACGGGTTTGCTGCTCCTGATGGTTGAGCCGCAGCATTCAGGGTTTGTTGAGCCGCATCAGAATCTGACTGACCCTTAGCCCCATTAGCAAAAGTAAACTGCTCAACAATACAACTCAACTTAGAGCGTTTGTTCCCATCAGTTTCCCAGCTTTCTGTACGAAGTCTACCTTCAATAAGAAGACGATCTCCTTTGGCTACATGCTTGCCGATTACTTCTCCTTGTTTCCCGAAGGAAGCACAGTCAATGTAAGCGACCTCTTCATTGTCACCACGTTTGCGGTTAGCAGCTATTGTGAAGTTGCAAACCGTGTTATCATTACCTATCTCCTTCACTTCTGGTGAGCGGACTAGGTTTCCCATTACTATTAGTTTATTATACATGTCTTGTTTAGAATACCCCCTTTACTGGAGGCTTGTAGTTTTTTGTTTTCTGATACAATTGGTTGGATAGTTTAAATATATCCCAACCTTCCTCGACCTCATCTGTACCCCATAGTTTTTCTACAGGTTCAGTTGGAGCCTTAGAATCTATTACTAGAGATAAACACTTTGTGTCTCCCTCTATGCATTGCTGATAAGCGGCAAGCTGGTATACCCATGTCTCATAAAACCTAGCTTTTCTTTTAACCCCTTGTGTCTTGAAATCTATTACACATTTACCCCAGAGATTATGATCAGCTACTAAGTCCACAGTTCCAGCATACCCATGTTGATGATTAACCAACACCTGCTCAGCTTGGTAAACCTTGGTTATGTTCTGATCAAACCAAGGTTGATATTCTTTAAACCAATCATAGACTTCATCATCCTCTTTAGGCTCAGTTCTATCTATGTTGTATTGCTCTAAAGCGTTATGAACTTTAGTACCAAATATAGCTGCTGATGATGTTGCAACTTTCATATCTGCTACAATTCTTTTAGCAAATGATTCAGTTGATTCATCTTCTCCTTGATCAAGTCTAAGTGCAGATAGTATTCCTTGTTCTATCTTCCAGCTTTCAAGTGCTGGCTTTGACATGACGTTCAATATTGAGGTGACACTGGGGAATAAGCCTTCGACCCTAGCATCTTTCAGGGTCGTTGGCTTTCCGTTGTCTCTAGTGTGCTTAGGTTTCCCCTCACTAGTGTACCAGTGAGCAGAATTATCTGGTCTTACTAAAGCCATTATTTCTCCTCAAGTATAGGAACAATACTATTCCAGTTCTTAATAAAAGATTTAACCTGATCCTTTGGAATGAGTGATATATCTTTAATCTTCTCATCTAAAGTACCTCTCCTAATAGCTATCTCTATAAACTTTTTAGGTGTAGTTATCTCAGATATAAGAACTTCTAATTGTTCAATGTCAGTAGGAACTTTCTCTCCTTGACCTAACCATGCAGCTAATCTCTTACCTACCTCTTCGTCAGGTTTACTTATTACTTCTCCAGCGAACTCAGGAATCCTAGTCTTCTCAACTATCAAGCTGTTATCAGTGTCCATACGGGCAATGAAGTCTAAGTTATATTCCCAGCCTTCTTTGTAAACAGGGGCTAGTCCTATCTTCCTTGGAGCTTGTCTTCCTTTTTCGTTCTTCTCAACAACGTAATCAGTCTTCGCTCTTAATGTGGTAATCACATGATAAGGAGCACCCATTACTAAGTCGTTGATCCTGTTCAGCATAGGAGAAACGTCAGCCCAAGCACGAAAAGAATTCCCACCTTGGCTACGCTTCCCAGCGTTCTCTACTTGTTGTAAGATACCATTCTCTCCTTGCCAGAATGCTGACATGGAATCAATAACAACGGTATCGTATTCGGTAGGGATGTCTTCCAATCCCTTTATAAGTTCCTTCGGATTGAAGGAATCCAACTCACAAACATCAAAGTCAAACAAGTCTGAATACTTACTTGCACTCCCATGTTCGGTGTCAATGAACGCTGTCTTTCCACCCATGCCTTTGGCAATAAGTAGAGCGGTCATTGTCTTGCCACTTCCAGACGTACCATATAGGCCTGCCCTTAACTTGGCTTTCTTCTTTGTAGCTTTATTGAACTTTAGGCTCATTTATTTACTTATGTTTTCTAGTTTTATTATTGCTCCTTCGTTTCCTTTGGGAGCTCTTTTTACTCGCACCACTATCTCTGCTATCTCCCTCACGGAGTCGTCTAACGGCATTGACGAGGCAATCCATGACTGTATTGATTGCCCCGTCTGGGTCTCGTCTTCGGTTGTCTGATACAAGGAGGTCAATTGTGACACGAAATCTTTCTCTATGGATTGCATCTGGTTTTTTGCTCGCGGGACTGTTATCAACATATTCCTCCAACAAGCTTTGCAATTCTTGAAGTTGCCTATGTGACCACGCCCCTGTACCACCAGATGAATCATTCACTTAGATTTCTTTTTGTTAAGTTGTCCGCTCTGTTTAACATAAAGAAGAACAGCTTGATCAGCAGCGTAAGTCAGCTTCACGCCAGTAGCTTCACAAGCTTTCTTCAATTTTAAATGAGTATCTTTAGTTATTGAAATAACAGGCACGAAAAAAGAATCAAACAATTAGAAATTAAATGCAAGAAAATTATATTATTCTTTAGACTCCTCTTCTTTAGGCTTTGTTTCTTCCATTGCTTCCATAGCTTTGTGAGCTTCAACTTCTTTACCAGCCATCTCTCTGCACTTGGACCCCAAGGCTTCTGATAATACTGCTATTCCAGCATTACCCCCATGCACGCAATACATTGCAGCAATATCTGCTACCAGTAGTGTTGCTGTTAAAGGGTGAAAGCCTTTGTTTTCTATGTAATCTCCTATCAAATCACATATCTTTTGGCCTAACTCACCCGCTATTTTCTCTTGATTTTTTTGCTCCAGTGTTGGATCGCTTTCTGTTTTTTTATCCATTGGAATTATTTTATCTTCACTCATGTTATTACTCTTATTTTGTTTTGTTCTGTTTTACCTAGCGTTGGTCTACCTGTCATCAATTCGTATATTCTTGATGCGGTTACATCGCTAATGTTTTTTATATTGGATTCAATATAAATTCTTATCTCCTCTATTGGCATTTCAACTTCCTTTCTTTTAGATGTGTTGTAGTTGTCCATGTATTTATGTATTAATTTATCCATTGTCTTTCATGTTTTGATTATTAAGCCATCTACATAAACCAGCCTTGTCTTTAGGAATATCTACCTCGCTTATTTCTACTGGAGATTCATAGTCTTCAGGACATTTTCTGTATCTGTTCCTTATATCACTCCTCATTTTATAGGCTTCCTTTTTAGTGGTTGCCCAGTTTACAAGAACGCCAAGGTGCAGATTTCTATGTGATAGTTTATAAAACTTCGACATTTTCTTCATCTCCATAGTTGAAACAAGTGTCGGAATACTTTTCTTTAAGATCGTCCAGTATATCTTCACACTCATTCAGCTTATTCCTAACAGTCTGGTATCTCTTAACCCAGTCCGTTGCATCTCCTCCTTTTAATCTGGAGTTGTGAGAGAACTCATTCATTTCTTCGATACATTTTACTAGAGTATTTTTAGATGCCTCTAGCAGCTCTCTTGTATCATTTAGTATTTTCTGTTCCATGTGTATGCTAGCAATTAAAAAAAATAATTATCATTTATTTTTTTAAAAAGCAAATTAATTAAAACGAACTGGCTCTGAATATATCAGGTTCTTTACTTCCTCCTGAGGGATCTCTACCTCTGAATGCTCTCCGATCTTAGGTTCGCTGCCTAATATAGCATACAGTGTATCCTTGCTTGTCTTGTCAGGGTTAACCCATAAAGGCACAACCAAGACCCCTTCTTCTTTTGTTTTAAGCAGAGCCTTGGATGTCTTCCCTTTAAGTTTGGCTATGCCGAACCTGTATCCAGCCTCGTTAAGGTGAATAGAATTATATTCAAACGGATTCATTTTTTCTTTTTCTTTTCTAGTTCTTCTCTGTGCTTTCTAAGCATTTCTATCTCTGCTCTAGTTTCTGCAGGCCAGCGACCAGACAGGATGTTCTCTTTAATCTTAGCTCCTATTTGTAACTTAGTTTTATGAACATCTCCATCTAGCACTGTGTGGCCAGAGTCACCAATGGTAGCTTGGCATGTGTATTCTGGTGTACTATTGCTCTCTTTAATACTGAATCCTTTAGCTTTGTTAGATTTAAAATCCTTGGAAAGGATTTGACCTTTTAATATTTTTCTTTCCTTACTCATAATATGAACACTCCTTTTTCTGAGAGAATAGTTCTACCTTCATTAAGAAACCTATCTAATGCTTCTATATCTTGAACTTGATCAGGAACAACTTGATTAATCTCCGCACGAATCGCTGACCTTACAGATGGATTCATTGGTGCATTTGTAAACTGAGATCTGATTTGAGAAGGTAGTTGTCTTTTAAGTTTGATGTCAGACATTATGTCAGGCATCTCTCGTTCACGATGCATCCATCTTGAATGATGTTCTCCTGTCTTAACGTCGATTATATCTCCGTTCATTACAGGCATACTTGTTATATTTTCTGAGTAGTTCCTATGAGTTTTAATTGTTCTATTAATTCTAAGCATTCCTGATTCAACTGAGAAAACTGGTTGATCATCGTCACTTTGAGTTCTTTGATAACTAAAACCCATTAACCCGTTCAACCTATTGTATAAGCTAATACCTTTTCCCTCTGATAACATAGCATTAGGTGCTAACCTTACCCTTCCATCTCTACCCCACACAGCAAAGGTGTGCTCTCTTCTGCTAAAACTAACACGGTCTGCTCCAGTAGCATTTTCGTTCCAATTAAACACATGAGAGACATAATATAACCTTATGTATTTCCAGTAAGGTATGCTCTCTATGTTCATGGTGTCCGCTAAGCTCCATCTAGTTGACTCAGGGCTTAAGTAGAACTTGTGGTAATGATGTTCTGGTAGAGTATCAACCACCTCAGCATACGTATTATCAAAACAATGGTGATGATATGAATGCCTATCATGTAAGCCTCCACCTCTATGATGAGAGTTACTTAGATTAAGTAAACTGTTGTGAATCTTGAAGTCTCTCATTGCTTTATGCCACTCAGGTAAACCTCTTGTGACATTTGTTTTCGGTCTACACTTATACACATGTCGTGCTAAGTTCGCGGTAACAGGATCTATCTGTTGTTCATATATTATGTTTTCCATTTTAGTTATTATTTCTTAGTTCTTCAGCTAACTCTTCTACTGTATCTCTAACCCATGACAAGGAGTCAGCTCTTAGCTTGTCAGTGGCTAGGTTCCTATGTAAATGACAAGGTACTATTCCGTTTTCAATTAGCACCTCATCCAATCCTTCCTCCCCTATTTCCAACCAGAATAGGACGGGATCTCCTTCTTCTGTTGTTTGATGCTCCCCAAGATTCATAATCCATAGCTGCCATAGTGATCTGTATACTTAATGTCTCCTTCAATGGTGATGTCTTCTTTTTCAACTGTGTCATCCATATGATTGTTGGCCTCGTCAAGTGTGATTGACTGACAATATGATTCGAATTCCGTTTCAGTGATTTCCATTTTATCTATAGCTTCATTCAGATCTATAACCTTATCTGCAATCAATACATACTCCCACATTTCCAATAGATCCATAGCATCCATTTGTAACGAATCTCCGTTCTCATCAAGCCATTCTTTTATAAGCTTAGTTATCTCTTCCTTCTTCTCTTCTTCTGTATATTCTGCAGGAAGTTTAGTCGGCGTATTGAAGTGAGTCTTTTGTGATTGATACCAATCATCATTACTGTAATTTCTTCTTCCGCTCCACCCAGAATAAATAGATTTCTCTACTTTAATAAGATTACTTTTCCACTCTTCAGGGAACGAAGGTTCACTAGGCGGGGTAACTAACACTTCTTTGACAGCTTCATTGATAAACTTCTTAGGAAGTATGCTTGTCCATTCATCAGGGTAATCAAACCATTCACTGTATGAACATGAATACATTGAGTTGGATCTACACACTCTAGCATGTATGTCATACTTTTGTGTATCCATGTGTCCTACTGTAATATGCACCCCGTCTTGGCTTTGTTCATTGTCCTTGTCAGTTCCTGACTGGAATGCAGATGATGAACAATGGTGATGAACAGTTCCGTTGACAATGTAACCAGAGAACTTTTCTCTTTGGGTATCTTTATCAACCCCATCTATCTCTTTCGTTGTCATACCTGTACCGTGTTCCTGAGGGAACGCCCATGCTGCCCACTTGTTTTCAGTAGGGTTATACAACAGACGCACTTGCGTCTCGCTTTTAGTCTCGTCGTAAGACCACTTGAAGAATGCTAGTATTTTATTCCATTCTTCGATTGGTATCTTACCACCTTTCCAAGAGAGGCTAGGCTCTCCTTTTACTATCTTCACTGGTTGATGCCCCGTGTAGTATTCTGATTCTACTGTTTCATAAACAGTATCTTTATGTAGTATTAGGTTCATTGTTATTCTAGTTCTTCAATGGCTAATCCAAGGCTAGCTGCAATAGCTTCACCATGTTCAGCCCAAATTTCCTCAAGGTTATAGTCAACGTCAAGGTCACTACTGTCATCTAGTTCCCTGTCTACAGTTTCGTGATGAGCTTCGTCTACTACTTCTCCGATAGATACTTCATCATTAATCTTACGTTCTATAGCATTCATAATATCTTCTTTGTCATGGCAATTATCAAAGTCTGCCTCGGTAAACGTCACGTCTTCTTCTATGTAAGCAACTAGTGACTCCGTGGTTCTGTAATACCTTGTTTCAGATCCGCTGAATGTATCAGTAAATATTACATTACCTCCATCCATTTGCCTTCCAAGCCTTAGCACAGGTTTGGACGGTGCTTTACTTGCATCATAGTTCTCCAAGACATATTGAGTTATGCCTTCCGTTGTTATCACTCCATCTGGTATGACCAGATTAGTGGCGGCACGTATCTGTCCCCTTGTTATAGGATTAGATGGTGCGTTCTTGACCAATTGTATTAAGGGTTGGTCGAGTATCCCTTCTATGGTTATCTGCTCCATAAAATTATGCTGCTATCTTAGCACCCTTGCTAAGATTATCCTTAGCCCATAGGGGCTGAAGGTTCTTATAGTTGAAGCACTTCCTCTGCTCTGATTCCTTCGTTAGATCGAATGAAATACACGGCTTGATGTGGTCTATGTGTATCTCGCCTGCTAGAAATTTCTTCCACGACATTCCTTGTGTAAACTTTTTAGAAAACAAACTCTTCAACTCAGATATTTTACAACCTAAAAGTTCTTCTGTTTTTTTAGCTTTGTTTATTTTACCCCTTGCGTTGTTCATTAGAGCAGACCTTACCCTAGATCTTAACCTGCTTTTAATTTTATGATCTAAACTATGCCTAACATTATCAGCATGTTTATTTTTAACGCAAGCACGGGAGCAGTGCTTAGGGAGATTGCCTGTTGAATTTGTGGATTTTCTACAAGTAAAAACTTTCCCGCACTTGTCGTATTCACATTTAATTTTATGTATCTTATCAACGGGTATTTCTTCTTGCCCTTTGTTTACCCTAACGCCTCTTTGGTGGCTTTCTCTTTGGCATTCTTTTTTAAGGCATGTTTTCTGTCTTCCACTGAAGGTGTGGTATATTAAACCACAAACTACACAATTGCCTTTTCTTTTTTTCTTAAGGTATTTTTCTCTTTCCCCTTGCCACCAACGCTCTCTAGAGAGGACGTTCGTTGCTTCTTTCCTACACTTATCAGAACAATATAAAGCATTCTTTAAATATTGTTTGAATTTTTTTCCATCTCTTATCACTAGTTTTTCTGCATCAAATGTATTATTGCAGATTTTGCATTCATGTTTTTTCACTTTTTTCCAATGCTTTATTTCTCCTTTAAAAAAAACAAGACCACCACCTTGTAGTCTTACACTTTTAGATTTCTCTCTACATTTTAAGCTGCAGTATTTTACTGCCCTGTTTATATTTAAATCCCCTTCTTTATTTTTTTTGGTGAATGGGTATTTATACCAGCTACCACAATGCTTACAGTTATTTCCTTTTGGTTTTTTTGATTCAACCTTAGCTCTCCTTTTACTATCATATATCCTGTTGTATTCTTTTACCTTTGGATCTTCTAGATATTTTTTCTTTCGGTTTCTTTTCCTGTTCTCAATCGAACAGTTTTTGTTTCCGCATAATACCTGCCACGGTTGATTTGGGATGAATGCTTCCAAGCAAATTCTACATTCATGGCTCATTCGATTTCCTCTCTTAACTTAATGTTCCTTTAAGCATACCTTTCTTTACTGTCTCAAACATATAAGCTGAGTTCCTAGAAAGCATAGGCATATGTTCCTCCATATCTTCTGGTATATCTTTAGCTATCTCAGTGTGATACCACAGTAGATGTAACATGTGAGCTGCTGCCCACATATTAGCCAGCACAAGTTGAGGTGTTTCATCTTGTGCTTCACCAGTACATCCCGCTGCATGTATAGGTGAACCTGTCGTGTCAGTTAGTATATCAGGATAATAAACCCGTGGATCACATGGAGTCCCACGCATACTAGACTCATAGAAGTATGCATCAGCATCAGTGTAACCGTTACCACCTATGATTGATTTGTATCCCTGAGTATCACATGCCTCCAGTATTAGCTTCCTAGCTGGATGATTATCGGCACAACCAAGAAGCCATGTGTATTCTGGTGAACCAATGACTCCTTCCAGTTCTCCTGAGAAATACCTAGGTACTGTATACATCATGCACTGAGCTTCATTCTTATACCTAGATGAAAGTGCTTCCGCTTTGTTAGAACCTATGTCTTCTTTTCTGAACAGTTGCCTGTCCATGTTCTTCAACTCTAGATCATCTCCATCATGTATAGTAATGGAATCATGTTGATCTGCTAGTTTAACCAGAGCAGGTAGTAACCAACTACCTACTCCGCCTGCTCCTATTATATGATAATGTCTGTTCATGTCATTGGGTATATTAAAAATAAACATTTACTCCACTGTTCGTGATCTAATGCATTCATCTAAGATACTCTGTGATAAAGTTCTTTTTTCACATTGAGTTATCTTAGATCTAATAAAGTACAGTGGATTCAGAAGCATATCTGCATGCTCCTCACCCATTCCCTCTATCCTGTGACCTTGCCTAAGGTAGATCCATATCAACTTCCACAGTTTCTCCCTACCTAAGCTTCCCATTGATTCTAAAGATCTTACATTAGAAAACTCTTCAGGCCTTTCCCTCATTATAGATGTAATAATCATAGCTTCGCTTTTTATTGACCTCTCTTCTAGATCACTCATCTCTGCGACAAGTTGATTATCTATAATCGTCATTGACTTTGGTATTGAATTTATTTTCATTGTTATACGCTTATATTTTCTAAGTAAGTTTTACTGAAACTCTCCATAAGAATATGAGCAGGACACGGAACACCTAACTGCTGGTTTGTATCTGCACAAAACCTGAACAGTACTGATGAGTTCCTACCTTTAGTTGAGTTTGTTAAGTCAGAGTTCCAAGGAGTACTATAGAATAAGTCTATGTTCTTCTTAGTTGCATCAACAATTCCTATGTCCTCCATGTAAGTTTCACCAAAACATATTTCACTGTTCTCATAAACATTACCTGTAGGTAAAACAAACCACCCTTTAGATTCCTCATGCCATTTATTACTTTCATGAGATTCAATCTTGCAGTGAAGATAACTTCTAGCTGGTCGCCATGTATTGTTATCTGTTTTCCCGTGGTACTCCATTGTAATATATAATTTTATATATTCAGGAACTTCCCAGTCCAACGTGTAAGTCTGCCTGTTACTTCTAGATTCTGAATCGCCATTCCTAAATGTAGGGGACAACCACTTGTCAGGTAGTCCATCAAAATCTATACATTCTTTCTCGTTATCATTTGAGAAAAGCATAAACACATCTTTAGTTATTATTTCAAATGTTGTGTTAAACTTAAGCTTACTCAATTGAGTGGTTACTAAGCTTAGTGATATAGAATCTTCCCCTTTAGGTTCAAGCCTAGAAAAATTCATAGGCATACCAGCCATTGATGATATATTATTAACCATCATTGGTTGAGATTCTATATGACGCTTTAATCTTTGATCCATTGTACCTTTATACATCATTCTGTATTCAGGTTCGAACACACCTTGATCTGTTAGTATCAAGTGTTTTGATTTTATTATATCTTCGTATTTCATATTATTATTTATTGTATAGAAACAGAAAGCCCCCACGGTTTTACCCGTGAGGGCTGCAGTTCTGCTCCTAAAAGGCTAGCCTTGTAAGGCCAGAGTTATACAGCCTTTGAGTTGGCTGCGGTTTCAACACTGATCACGTCACCTTCAGCGACAGTGTTTGATTCAGGCTGAGTAGCCCCGTCGATTAACGCTTTGACATTATCGCCAAAGCCCAGTGCTGCACGTACTCTTCTGAGTACATCACCAATGGAACTACCCACTGGAACAGAGGTTGTGATGCTCCGCTCAAGACCATACTTGACGGTCACGGAAACCTCATCTGCTGCCTTTGAATTGGCCGCAGTTTCGACAGTGATTACATCACCACATCTAACACTGTTAGATTCTGGCTGAGTAACACCACCAATCATGGCTTTAACATTGCTGCCAAAACCTAGAGCAGGACGAACCTTCTCTAACACTTGAGCGATAGATGAACCATCCTCAACCTCGATTGTAGCTTGACGCTCCAATCCATAACGAACTGTTATATTAATCATATAACTTCTCCTATTATCCCTAGGCATTACGCCATGTTACAAGACAGGATCACACGGGATGGGAGTTCTCCTGTTTTCAGTCATCGTTGACTAGAAATTCTTACTGCAATCTACCATTAGCTACTAAAACATTTCTTAGTGTACTTGATTGCCCTTTCCTTGATCCATGCTTCTTGAACTCTTGATGCTGTTTTTGTGACATCACCTGCAAAGATCCACCTGTCTTATGATTATATATCATAGCTCCCTTGACTCTCTCAGGGTTGACGGGTTTGTTATCTTTAATTGATTTATTAATATCTATTATTGAATACGCTTTTCTATTCTTCATAGTTCATGATTGTTAAATATGCTAACAGGTTTGTGTTGTAGCCTGACTTAATAATATTATCAGCTACTTCTGGTCTTCTGTAGAATTCTTTAAGAGCATTTAGTCTCATTTCTTTTCCAGCATCACATGATAACATTCTCTTAACTCTTATGTGCTGTTCTTCAGATAGTATCTGATCTAGATCTATTTTCATTGGTGTAAAAACAGATACACAAGCGGCTATGACGGGCAAATAATCAACCCGACCTGCATCTTAATATCAGGACTACTTGTGTATCCTAAATTATATATCCATGTGCATTATCCTTACACTTTTGTGACTAATATTTTTGTCACTTATTAATCTCTGAGTTCTCAGTATTATATGCTCAGAGTTAGATGTAATTACTAAAGGCTTAGTCGTCTTCCTGTTTTGTTGTTCAGTAAGTTTGATATCAGGTAGGCCTACATCTTTCCCAGTAAACTCTCTCAGCATATTAAGCCCATCATCTTGCTCCCAGTACCCTTTGTATATAAGCCTGAGAAACAGATTAGGTAACTCGCATTGAATCGCTGGATGTAAGTGTGCCTCAGGTAATTGCCAGAATATATTAGATCCATTCTTAATTGCATACATACATTCAAGTATCTTGTTGTATAGGCTCAAGTATCCACCACTCAACCAATCTTTCTCTCCCCACTTAAGATAAGTTCCATGCTTCATAGCCATACTATTTAACATGTCATGTGCCAGCTTGAGTTCATCTTTTGATAAAGGATAACCTGTAATTAACTTTCGCTGAGGAGCAAAATCAGAAACTTTTACATAACTATGGTTCAATGGTATGAAGTTAAAGTGTGTAGATATTCTTGGCCCATATATATACATAAGGGATGTATCCTCTGAATAATCTAGCACACTAGTTTCGCCACTAGCTTTATTGTATAGAACAACATTGTGCTGTTCTTCATTTACTGTAGCCCACATTTGTCAAGGATTAGCCTCCTCTTCTTTAAGTAACCTGTCTTTGTAATCTTTTAATACGTACTTGGCTTTCAGATCTGTTTTACTAGCATCTTCAAGCACTTCCATTATCTCATCAAAGAGTACTAACATAATTAAGAACTCGTTACTTATATCACAACAACGAGCACGTAGTTCATCATCCTCACAATCAGTTGGGAGCATTGGAGATCCTTTCCTCCCAATGTAAACATTTCTCGAATGGGGGTATATAGGTAAGCTTAACTTATCCCCCTCTCTTGAAATATCAGAAGGCCTTGAGTGAATAGATGAGTGATCTTCTGCATTATAAAGATTCTCATCATGTGAATAATATGTCCTAGCCATTATTTAATTTCCTTTCTTATCTTAGCAAACCTATCCCGTCCTTCCTTAGGAGAAACAAAGTAGTCTCCTATCACGTTCTTAAAAGTTATCTGTCCTTTGTCAGATTCCTTCTTCCTCTTCTTTCTATTTAGCTTTCTCATTTGCATTATAAATCCTCCCACCAGTCTATTAGTATCATGGTTGAGAATAAGCATAGGAAGATCAACGCCGCTACACCTAGTATGTTTATGATCATGATACTGTTTTGTTGATTAAATAATCATGGCTCTTAGCCCATTCACGTAATTCATTCACAGCTGTCTTATATAAAGGACTAGCTGTTGCTTCTGTTCTGATCGCTGTCAGATAAAAATCCAACATGCCTACAGATGATGGTGGTAGGTTTACTGTTTCCACCTTACCCTTTCTTTTTTCTTCACTCATATTGTTATCTTATTTGTTTTTGTACGCGATTATCCTCTGTCAGAATAATTGCGTTAAATCTATCTCGCCATCCCTTCTCCCTCTTGAGCTTAATGATGGCTATATCTACTCCATTCCTAGTACCTTCAACCATTACTGTTTTCTTCTTAAGTGTAACAAGAATATTAGTACCAGTTTCCTCATGTATCTTACTTATAACCCTAGTTCTAGGTAGGCTCATAACTTGTCGTTGCTCCTTGTCCTGTCAGGTTTCTTACCTCTCTGCTTAGGCACTGTCTGCTGATCCCATGAAGGGTCTAGCTTCTTATCCCTAGTAGCTGCGTTAAACCAACTACTAGCACTTATCCTAACGCTCTTAACACGCTGTCTAGTGTGAGGATCTATCCTCTCAACTATCCTAGGGTCAGGCTTATGATCTCTTCTTCTTCCCATATATTTACTTTCTCATTTAAGGTGCATGTAATCATGTCCCTTTTGTGTGCCTATCATGTACCCGCAATAGACACAAAAAAAGGACACGGAGGCTCATAGTGTGATGGTCAGTGAACTACATAAGCGGCTCACTATATGCATCATCTAATCGCCTCCATATCCCTGATAAATAAGAATAGGACGAAACAAAACCCTCGATGTATGTTATACCCATACACTCAGGCCAGACACAGGATGAGGTTAGTTGAGGTAAGTATCCAAAGGACTCTTCTTAATGCCCAGTATCTAACCCTTCCTTCGCAGACATGAAGCACTCCATGCCCACTACTAGCTACCCCGAAGTTGGTAGCACCTAATCAGTCTCGCATACCCTTGCAACGACCACCTTGTCTGTTCTCACTTGTTCTCCAGAACCTATACCGACTTAAAGTCTATGGCTTCTGCAGTTAACTACACTGCCTATCGCACAAATGCAGACACAGATCGACCTGATCAGATCACACAGCTCCCGCCAATTCACATGTAAGGCCTTAGCACTATGCATCCCATTGGGACACACCACATATGCAGCGTCACGCTGGCACACCAAAGAACATAGTAGGCATAAATCCTACCAGTCGAACACAACGTAACAGTCTTTGACTGTCACATAACTAAGCATTACTTAGCCTGTCGGTTCGAAATTATCAGATTAATAAATTAGTATTAACCTGATGATTTTGAACAGTACTGGTATAAACAAAAAAAGAACACACCCCCAGCTTGGGGGCGGTTCTTTGTGATTTATTTGCTAGAATACTCGCCCTTGGTCGAACAGTGAATAACAGTCTTTTCTTCCATAGTCCTGTCAATGTCGTTATATATGCGGGTTTTCTTCTTGATTTCAACCACATCCGCATCAGTAACCTCCCTAAGAGATTCAGATTTGCCGAACTCCTTAAGGGCCTTGAATGCCGCTTTAATGACCTTGAATTCCTCATGGGGTAGATCTTCCGACCGTGATCCCGTGATAGCCTCAATGACCGTTTTAAGGCCATTTTTGCTGAATGCTTTTGGATAATCAATTTGACACAAGCTGATGAATTCTGGGTTTAAAATCTCGTTTTCAATCTCAATTTCTTTCCCGTCTTTTTCAACTTTCTGAATAGCCTTAATAAAGGGCTTTCTTGCGTCCGTAGTTGTAACGTTTTCGACCTTTTCAGATTCGCTAGTCTTAGACTTTGCCTGATCGGTAAAAACCGTGTCAGGTTGCGTCTCTGGTTGTCTATTAGTCTTATCAGCCGAGTTGACTGATTCCGTTTTTATTGTTGGTTTATTTGCCATATCAATATTTAGGTTTAAGTGAATATTTGAAGCTTTTGGAATCAATGATTGATCCCGTCCACTGAATAAAATCGCCCTTTTGCTTATTCCGTTTTCAGTATTAACAGAAAAGGGAAAATCTTCATTTTGTTGGTGTTATTTCCTAGAATGATTCAGGTCGAGAAAGACCGATGGGGGTGGGAGCGGGGGCATGGGGGGTGTCGCCATATGTATAAGTATACCGTGTTGCGCGACTTTAAGCCCATTTCATGAAATGACTTTCCATGAACCCTAAATGTAGTAGGCTGTCTGAGCTATGTCAGATTTAATTCTATCGCTGCAGGCAGCTATTAACGAGCTGGACGAAACTAAAGACTATAAAGCGGTGAGAGTATTAAAGAGAGCCATAGAACAGGCTAAGAAAATAGGATCTATCCTTAAATAACGTCTGTATATCCTTTATTTTCTAGTAGTCCCCATGCATTTACATGCATTACCCACGGAGATTTACAGGAATTACTTAAAGGAAAAGAGAAAGTCTTCTTACCTATGATCAAATCGTAGGGAATTATTAGGAATAACTGGTGTCTTAGAGCTACGAAGACGTATATATCTATGTCTTCTATGTTTGGAACAGTAGTTTTCCTAGCTCCAGATCTCATAGTCCACCTATAAGTGGACCCTCTTTGAGAGTCTGAGGACTTAACTTGAATTTTTTTTATGAACTTATTCTTGGTAGCTATCTTATCGTAGGGTGCATAGTCCCCTTCGGGGGTAGATACTACCCAATCTCGTTTTAATAGTTCAGCTGTAACTATAGATTCAGCTACACATCCTGATTGTCTGTTGCAATTACTTGGTCGCATACCCAAAAGAATCTCTGGGCGGTGCATCTGGCAGATCACTAATATTATCAATTAGAGAAGGAACTCTCATTTTAGTATATTGGGGTACAAATTCTACATCTACTTCCCCTACAGGCCCATTCCTTTGCTTGGCAACTATTAAAGACAATGGATATGGCCTATCCATCTTATTGTCAATGGCATTGTCCCTATGAATCATAACAACAACATCGGCATCTTGCTCGATAGCCCCGCTATCTCTTAGGTCAGTTAGCCTAGGTTTCCTGTCATTCTTTGCTCCTTCGCGGGATAACTGAGATAAGCATACTACTGGTACGTTTAGTTCTCTGGCTATTTGTTTAAGAGCGGAGGAGTATGCTGCTATTTCTCTATCTCTAGTTTCGTATTTCTTATTTGTGCTTATGATCTGAAGGTAATCTACAATGATCATATCAATACCGAAGTCTCGTTTATATCTTTTAGATTTAGATTTAATTTGATGGATTGTAGAGGAGGGGGAGTCATCTATGAAGATGGGGTACTTTGCTACATAATCAATGCCTAAGGAAATTTTTTTTAATTGGTCATTTGACAGATCACCTTGTAGACAATCTCTGTAATTGAGGTTCATCTTGGAGCATATGGATCTCATCATGATTTCTGGTGCTGACATCTCTAAGGAAAAGAACAGAACCTTTTTACCTGCTTGAGCTGCAGCATCTGCTATACAGATTCCTAGTGATGTCTTACCTACTGATGGTCTAGCTGCAATGATATTGAGATGTCTATTGTTAAGACCGTTGATCATTTTATCTAGGTTGGTGAGACCTGTTGTTATACCAGTGACCTTACCTTTATTTTCAAAACAAGTTTGGAAAAATTCTACAGCTTCAGGTGCTACTTCCTTATAAGTCTTTATAGACGTTTCTTTATCCTTATCCCTGCATAGACCCTCTACGCTCTCGTAAAGGCCTTCTAGTACCCCTGCAGGCTCAGCATGACCATCTGTTGATATTCTATGAGATACCTCATCGCACAGCTTCTTAGTTTCTCTGGCTTTGTGTAGGTCAGTTAGTATTCCATAGTAGTACTCCCAGTTGAACGAAGAGGGAGTTAATGATTCACATTCGTCCATGAATGCTATGGCATTTGTTTCCCTGTTGGATTTCAGTAGCTCATGGGAGATAGATACCCTGTCTACGATCTTACCTGTCTCGTTTAGTTTTAAGATAACCACCATTGCGTTGACGCAACTGTGGTTCGTTAAGAGTTGTAGTGGTTTTTCTGTTTTACCTAGAAGCTTATCTACAACTTCAGGGTCCATCATTATGCAACCTAGTAGAGCCTTTTCTGCGGTAGGGTCTTCTAAGTGGGTTTTCTTATTGCTCATTTCCTTTGTGATAGAGATATTAATTAAATAAAGATATTAATGTGTATTATTTACTTGTGTTAGAGATATTAGTATTATATAATATATATATGTGATATAGATGATACCCCTTGGTTATCAGGAGTATTTTTCGTATATTTCCCTATTAACTGGGTCATTTTCCATAACAGTTAGTTCATTTTCCTCAACTGCTCTGTCTTTTTCCATAGTTACGCTTAGGTTATTTTCCATAACAGTTGGGTTATTTTCCACACTGTGATCTATTCCTGTGTAGGTGTTAACCTTGGATCTGTTATTTGTTTTAACTACTAAGCCTTTTGCTTCCAGCTTTGGGAGTTTCTTGTTGATAGTCTTCCATGTGATGCCTGTCTTCGATGCGATTCTATTAACGCTCATGTCGCTTTCACAAAGTAGGCATACATAGATCCTAAAGCTTTGTGCATCTAGTCTTATTCGGTTCAGTTGTGCTATTGTCATTGTTCAAAAAAACTCCCCCAGCGAGTCAAGTTAATTGCAGAGGTGGCGCTAGGAATGAGCAGAACTAGCTAGAGCCCTTGACCCGTAGGGGGATAAATTTATTGTTGTTATTGTGGAAGACCGCTAACCTGCTCTTGGCCTTGCCACCCTCTGCGTTGAGAAAGCTAGGCATTAGCCAAAAATGGCACAAGGTTTTTTTTAAAAAAAATGTATTTCGATGAAAAACTCCTGAAAAAAATAGCAGAAACAGGGGTTATAACCCTCCCTCAAATGAAGCTAGTATGGGAGGTAATGCAGGAAAAAATGCTTGAAAGACTGGTTGAAGATCAGGAATCAATAGACTTAGGCTTTGCTGAATTATATCCAATACCATATAGGGCGAACTGGAAGAATAGTCTCTATGATGAGTTCAAAAACATAGGTCAAGACTTCAAAGGCAAAGGTCATGATGCTTGTGTAAGCATTGCTCAAGACAAGGGATTATGGGCGGAAATGAGTAATACAAGATTGCTAGCATTTAAGAATGAACATATTTATTGGGGCCTTGAAATCACACCAAAGAAGAACTGGTGGGATAATACAATTAGATCTGAAAAGAATAAACGGTCAAACCTAAGTGCTGCAGATTATTGCAGATATGTGGCGAAGTCTGTTTACAAACTCAAAGCAAAACTACTAGATGTCTATCGTTCGTTCATATCGCAAGCGTCTATTCCGTGCGGGGGCATTCGCAACAGTCGCACTGCAGGGGGCCATTTCCTTGTGCCGTTCATTAGGTCTCGTCAAGTGTCTGCCAAACATCCTGATAACAGGGGGCCGATTGATGTGGTGGTCAATCTTCGGGATGCCTTACACGCAAATGGTGGACTCGACCACACGGCTGGCGAGATACCGAGAGTGCTGGCAGTGTCCGATATTCAACCACAAGAGAAAGACTTGCGGTAGCCATGAAGAGCCTGAATTAGGCTGTATGTGCTATATGCCACTGAAAACTAAATACAAAGATGCAACATGCTGGGGAAGAGATAACGAATTAGAATTTGGATGGAATGAGTGATACAGGAATAATGCAAGAAGACGAAAGACCTATGGATATGCCAGAGGGTGAGACTACTGTTGTCCCACCTACAAAGGGGATGTTCTCAGCTAAAGAAGCTAAACAAGCCGCAGCTAGTACTGGATTAGTAGCTGTTAAAAGAAAGAAATACTCTGAGTTAAAAAAGCTTGGAGACTTCATAGAGAATGAAGGAGTTGTAAAGACCAGCATTGGTTATGTTTTCCTATCAGCAGAGAAGCTTGAACCATTAATGCAGCTTGCTGCTGATATAGCATATGAATCTGATGATGATGCAATAAAGCTACAAGCAATAAGTAAAGCTGTTGAAGTATCTAAACAACTCACCGAATCCGCTAAAATATGCGGGAATATGGTGAATAATAAGCAATTGAAGTCCGAAGAAACTAAAAAGAAAGCTAGCTTCATGCCCGGACAACAACTAACACCAATACAAATCAATGACCCAAAACAAGTCACTATCAGCGGAGGACAGCCTGACAGCGGAACAAGCTCAGGAGGCGATAATATTAACGCTAAAGAAAATGAAGGACAAGCCGAGCCCAGCTTTCATGGCGGGGATAATGTCGCAAGCACTGGATCTAAAGACCAGCATGGCGAAGAAAGCAGCGGAAGTTAAAGTAGAAAATTTAATCTTATTTGATAAGAAGCAAAGCGACTATGGTAGTAAGAATATAGCAGCTTGGGAGAAGAAAAACTTAAACATATTAGGTGTTGGATTTCGGCTAAATGATAAATTGCAAAGAATGATGAACCTAACATGGAAACGGATAGAGAACAAAGAGTCGTCAGAAGCACAGAATGAGCCTATGCTAGACACAGCGAAAGACATAGAGAACTACGGTACAATACTGGAGTTACTAGAGTCCGACGAATGGAGTTAATAAAATGCCAACAGTAAAAACTAAAAAAGGAGAAAAGAAGTTCCCTTATACAACAAAGGGTAAAGCAGCAGCAGCGAAAGCAGCGAACAAAGCTAAAAAGAAAAAAACCTCTAAGAAAAAAGGAAATAGTTATGGCTATTAAAAAAAAGAAAGCTCTAACCAAAAGGCAAGAGGATACTTTAAAAAGGCATTCTGTTCATCATACTAAAAAACATATGTCTACTATGAAAAAACTTATGTCTGAAGGTAAGACATTTGGTGAGTCTCATAAGATAGCTATGAAAAAAGTAGGAAAGTAAAATGGCTAAAAAAAAAGATTCTAGACTGATTAAAGCGGGAGTTAGTGGTTATAATAAACCTAAAAGAACTCCTAGTCACCCTAAGAAATCTCATGTTGTTGTTGCTAAAGAAGGTGACAAAATAAAAACTATTAGATTCGGACAGCAAGGAGTTAGAGGTGCTGGGAAGAATCCTACTAGTGCAAAAGACAAAGCTAGAAAGAAATCTTATTACGCAAGGCATAACGCTCAAGATAGCAACCCTTCAAAACTATCAGCTCGTTATTGGTCGCACAAAGTTAAATGGTAAATAGATATGGCTGATCCAAGATTAAAAAAATCAAGACCTACTCAAGCTCAATCATTATATGATTATATTGTTAGGAGCGAAGGTAGAGGCAAGGAAGGCAGACCGGGGTATGCTTATAAAGATCATAAGGGTAATTTAACAATAGGTGTTGGACACCTTGTTACTGCCAATGATCCAGTCCTTAAAAGGATAGCAGGTGGAAATTATGACGCAATTAGGTCTGGCCGAATGCCTTTAAGTAATAAGCAGATGCAGCAATTGTTTGATCATGATTCTCAATCTAAGATCAAACTAGCAAAGAGGAAGATTAAAAACTTTGATAATCTATCTAAATCAATGCAGAATGCTGTAGTTGATGGATTTTTCAGGGGTGACTTATCTGGTAGCCCTAAGACTTTAAAGTTAATCAACATTGGGGATTTTAAAGGGGCGGCTATAGAGTACTTAAATAATAATGAGTACAGGAAATCTAAAAAAGATAAAACTGGTGTAGCTCCAAGAATGGAGCGTAATGCTGCTATTTTTAAGTTAGCTTCTCCTGCAACTGTTAAGCCTTCTATTCCTTCAAGAAGAACAATTCCACCAGTAACTAAAAGACCATTATTAAGTGAGGGTGTTGTAAAGGGATCAGACGGACAGTCTTATTTCAGGATCAGGAAATCAAGGTAACTACATGAACGAGACACAAAAAGCTATGGCTAGGAAAGTGTCTAATATTATTTCAGAACACTTCGGTCATGGTTTAGTTGTGCTCGCTAGTAATGATATGGAAAGAGAAGACTATATAAGTTTAAGATTTTACGGAGGGGCGTTAACAGCAATCGGTATGGCTGAATACGCAAAGACATCTATAGCTGACTTATTAGGTGATGAGTCAGCTAACCCAGAAGATCTTGATGGGTTAGATTCTAAGGAGCTTGGATGACGGGCTGTCGCCTCCTATTTGTATATCGTGAAACATTTCACCCAATATACAGTATGTAGCAGCATCCCAAACGTGTTTATGTTTATTATTCCTGACGTAGGTTCTCTTACTCTTTCCCTTTGTTTTCTTAAGGCCTCCCTTTAATGAGTCTATCATTCCGTCAGCTTTAACACTTATTGTTAATTTCCCTTCTGTAAGTAATTGTTTAGTAAGCATTACTCTCAACCTTACAGATTCAGCAAACTTAGGACATGGACTTAGTTGTATTTCACCTCCAGTTACTTGAGAAACAATCATTGCATCCCAAGTTCCAGCAGCTGATCTGAATCTATCTACAGCACTAGCATCAGACCAATGAATCCATTGATAACGCTTACCATTTACTTCTTCCCATTCACGCATCATTTCTTGAAACGCTATAGTAAAATCCTCGATTGAAACTTCTTCACCAATAATCACAAGCTCATCCAATACATTGAATGCTGGTCCAGTTGATGTGATTACTTTTTCCATTATAACTGCAGCATGGTTCTTATCACCTAAATCCCAACCAGTATAAAGTATGTCTGTATCTTCCTGAGGTAAGAGAACATCCCAGTTATCATATTTACCTTCAGCGTTTCCTCCTACATGCCTTGAGCTGAATACTCCAGTGAAGAAAGAATCTTTAGATGTCTCAACCCACTTGCCTTCCACATAAGAAGCGTACAAGTCTGGGTCATGTGCGAAGGTAGCTTTAAGATCTTCAAATTCCCTAGGATCTAAGAAAGTATTATCTGCGACTTGGGTTTCAATTAAGTGTAGATTCTTCTGATATTGAGGTACTGGGTGATCATCTCTCCTTGCTTCTTCATACCATATCTTATAAGCCCAAAAGTCTTGTCCTTCATCCTCACAAGGGTTGGTATCAGCTATCCACATATGGCTGTCGTATGGAACTCCCGGCATACGAAGCTGACCCTTTGGGAAACGGAATACATAATCCTCTTTAAAGTTGGTAAGCTCGGATACAAATATGCAGGAAAACACTGTTCCTTTAACTTTTTGAGCTATTTCGTCCTCTATTTTAAGTGAATGAAGCTGAAATTCTGAAACACCTCCATGCATATTAGTTACTTTAAAATGCTCCATTCGAGTGGCTCCATCCATTTTCATTGGCGTTTCAAGCTCACAACCTTCCAATTGTTCAGTCCATTCGGGTACAATCTTCTGATAAAGCAAATCCCACACACCAACCTTAGCGTTCTTTAAAGTGTTGGTGAATACTCCTATTCTAGCGAATGGGGTTTCCCATGCATGACGCATTAATCTTTGAAGAACACCCCAAGTTTTAGCTGAATAACGTGGGCCTGAAACTAAAACGTAACGTCCATAGCAATTGAATATTTCAAATTGTTTTGGACTGAGGCGTGGCATCCAAGGTCCCCCTTCTTGTTCGCTCATAAGCTCCGCGATAATAGTGTCGCATTTTTTTAATTCCAAGACTAGACTAGACATTAGTAAAATGTTAGACATAGTTCCTTTTAAGGAGATAGAAATATTATGCCATATAAAAAACTAGGATCTGTACTTCCTGTTAAACGAAAAAAATGATCACGATCCAAATAGACTTATCAAAACCGGGGAATGAAGAGCTATCTGAGCTACTTAACTCTTACGTTGCTGGTGATTCTATTATGATGGAGAATGTTGAAGGCAGAGTTTCTTCAGCAAGTCCTGATCATGTTGAGATAGAGGTAGAGAATTTAGATTTAGAGGATTACATGTACGAGGTTCCTTCTAGGGACGAATGAGAGAAGCACCAGAAGATAATATTAAAGTTGTTGTCAATAAGGACAAACAAGGAAGATATTCTTTTTCCATTCATATCAAGCGACTCAAGCCTGATTTTGATTTGGAAAAAGGTACAGTTGTCTTTGGGCAATACAACGGTGCGACAGGTCAAATCCAAGAAGGAGTTCCTGTTAAGATGTTTTTAAAGTTGTATGGTCAAAGCTCTCTCAAGGAAAGATTTAACAGGTTAAAGAATGCAGTTGAAGAAGCAGAGAAAAAAGGAAAGCCAGTTTTGATATGATAGATTTAGATATTTTAAAAGATCACGGGTACTCTCAAGAGGCTCTTAAGTCTTCGTTCACCGCTGAAGAGAAATCAGATAAGGTAGAAAAGTTGATCAATAGGATTCGCAATAGAATTCAAGAAGGCATTTCTAGAAGCTTAAGAGATCATAAGCTATACTATGCTTTAGACTTAGCTTGGAACGCCCCACTTAGACAAGTTTCTCCTACTCTTCTTCACAGCTTAATGAACAAGGAAGATGATGACGCATCTGTCGCAAGTGCGTTAGAATCGTGGGGAGTGTCCCATCTTATAGAGGATCATGTTTCTGCTAAAGGTGAAACAACTAAAGCATTAAACCTTCCTAGGTTTTACAATATATTTGTTCCTCTTGTTAAAGCTTACGTTACTATACGTTGGGCTAGAATTTTTAATGACAGGAATCTTGTTCCTTTGTTTAAGTATGAGCCTCATAAGAGTACACAAATTAATAGGATTAAAGGGGAAATAATTACAGATCGTGTTCAAATTATTTCACAGCAGTACGATTACTCAAGTACACTTTCACAAAGTATCTTTCAGATGCTTCATTATGGTTATTGTTTTCAGTTCCCTAAAGAATCTTGGCACAGTGAGAAACAAATTGTTAGAGATACTGATGGTAGTGAAAAAGAAATATATACAAGGGAAGGTATAAGATACCACATGCCACATCCTGCTAGAACCTTTTGGGATGTTGCACATAGACCGAGTAGTTTTAACTCTGATTCAGGCTGTAAGTATAGTGGTTATTGGACAATACAAAGATATGGTGATGTAAATGGAAATAAGTATTACTATAACAAGGATAAGATAAGTGCAGGTAGTATAGACTGGTTAACGTCTAACGCTAACTTTGGTCTTTATGTTAATTCTGGTTATTCAGGTACAGTAAAGTTTTTACAAAAAGAATCAGGAGCTTTGTTGTTAGATCGTGAGAAGGATGTTCAATATTACACTAGTGAGTATGATGATTATTCTGTGCTGTTAACTGAATATTTTGAAAAGCTTAACCCCAAGGAAGCTGGACTCTTTGACTACGACCATGATGTTTGGTTTAGATTTTGTTTAGCTCAAGATGACACTGTTGTTTATGCTGAGCCTCTTCCTTACTGCCCTTCAGTTTACTATGGTTATGATAGTAATGAACTACAAACTGTAAACCCATCTCTATCTTTAGAGATACTTCCGTTTCAAGATCATGTTGGTAATCTTTTAACTCAGTACTTATTAAGTATAAAACAAAATTTAACTAACCTTACATTTGTTGATGAAGATCAAGTAGGATCTGAAACAGTAGAAGATATTAATGATGCTGGGCAAAATATGTATAGTACATTGAATTTTGTTGGGTACTCATCAAGGCAAGCTAGAGTAGGGCAGCACGACCCTAGCAAGGCGTTCACTTCTTTTAAGTTTCCACAACAAAACACAGCAGACGTAATCAATGGAGTTCGATCAATCTTGGATATTTTGGAGCGTGTTCTTGTTCTATCTGCTCAAGAAGTTGGTGCGGCTGCATCGCACGAACAAACTGCGGAAGAAGTAAGAAGTATTGCTAGTTACACAAGTAACAGACTTCAGTTCACTAGTTCAGCAGTCGACCGAGCTGTTTATGCTTGGAAGAAACAAGTTTATGATGGCTTGATGGCTTACGGGGAATCTCAATTCTATGCACAGTTACAAACTCCAGTTCCTAGAGAAAAGCTGGAAAGGCTTGGGTTTACCGTTGAAGATGCAGATGAAGGTATAACATCTAAACCAGTTGTGGAAGTCGTTGATAAAACTGCAATAGCTTTAGAATCATTCTCTTCTGTTAGGGACGGAATGGATAGGATAAATAATCCATCTAGTGCTAACGTAATGTCTCAGTTGTTTGGTGCTGCTATGAGTAATCCTTTAGTTGCGGAGGTTGTTGGACCTGAGCAAGCTGTAGGATTGTTGAATCAAATATTTGAATTAGCTGGAGTGCCTAGAGACTTCAGGTTGAAGATGGCTAAATCCATTGAAGAACTTCAAGCTAGTCAAGAAGGGGAAGTTGATCCTCAAGCTCAAGAGCAAGCTGCTCAAGCTGGACAAGAACAACTCAATGCTCAATTCCAACAAGCATCTCAAGCTATACAAGAACAAGTTGCTCAACAATTAATGCAAGCTAGTGAAGCAATAAGGCAGCAAGTTATTACAGACGTAGGAGGAATGACGCAGCAAATAGCAGGTCAGTCTCAAGCAAATGCCAACCAGCTTTTAAGGCAGGCTGAAATAATAGAACAGTTAGTTAGAAGAGGGGGGCAATCACCTCAACCGCCCCAACCTCAAACCTTAGATACGATTTGATTAATTACGTAAAGAACTCAACTACTGATAAAGAAATTGCTGATGTCAAAGAGTGGCTCAGAGATGAAAGAGCACATGACTTCAAGAAATACGTAATGAATGATATAGCCTTCCATCAAGCAATGGGAGGTAAAGAGGCAAGCTTAACCCATCTTTCCAGCAGGGAATGGGAAGCTAATAATCATGTTGAGACTGCAGCCAAACTAATAACTTTCATTAAAATACTTAATGAATATGCAAAACCAGAAAAAGAATTATACAAGCTTAGTTTTGAAATAGACCCTAATTTAGAATAATGTCTACATTACCACAGAAACCACAATTGGAGCTCAATCAAGGTATAGAAATTGAAGGAGCTATGGATGAGGAGAAAACACCTTCGAAAAGAAAAACATTAAATTACGAAGAGTCGCAATTTGAATCTCCTGAAATAATTGAATATACAGGAAGTAATCCTCAAACAAACAAAGAACAGGTAGAGCAGGTTGAAGAACCTGAAAAAGAAAACCCTAGTGAAGAAGTTGAAGACAATCTTCTTGAGTTAAGAAAAATGATGGGGATGGAAACAAAAAAAGAAAAAGAAGAAGCTAATGAAAATCCAGAACCAGAAGTTAAAGAAGAGGCAGATGAGACAGTAGAAGAAGTAGTAGATGAAGTTAAAGAAGAAGAGCCAGTAAAAGAAACTAGAAGAAGAGAAGTTGCTCCTTCTATGGAAGACATGGCTAAGCTAGCTGGCCAAGCTGCTGCTGAAGCTATTAAGCAAAGCAATAAGGAATCATATGAAGACATTCCTAATGATGTTTCATCTACATTAGATGAAGATGATCAAAGTACTTACGAAGTTTTTGCTGAGATGGAAAAATCTAATCCAGATAAATATAAAGGAGTTAAAGATAAATTCGCTAATTTTGTTGAAGCTTCAAAAGAATATCAAAGGCAGTGGTCTGAAGAAAACCCTGATGAATCATTTGATCCTGACTCAGAAGAGCACGCAGATTTTTATAGAGACAATGAACCTAAATATTCTCGATCCGATTTCAAGAAAGCAGAAAAGAAAGTTGATATGGCCCCACTATTGAGTGAGGTTGAAAAGAAATACCAAGAAAGAATAGATGATCTTGAGAATAAAATTCACAAAAAGAATGAGTCAGAACCAAAAGCAAGAGAGTCTGCCAGTGATGCGGTTAAAGAGATGGTAAAATCTGTTAGCCCTGACTTAGAGAAGGTAATGAGTGAGAAAGGGTTAGAAGAGGCTGAAAAATCTGACCCTCTTGTATTCGATAAAGTATCTCAAGCTGCTGACACTTTAAGTGTAATGGTTTATGAATTAGAACAAAATAAAACAGAAATAGGATTGTTTTCACCTAATACTAAAAATCAAAGCCATTTAGCTATCAATGAATTTTTATCAAACAAAGAGGCTTACGTTAAAAGCTTACCACTTGAAAGCCAGAACTGGAATGGAAGAAGATTTGCAACTAACTCTGAGTTCAAGAGAATGTCTAATGCAGAGAAATCTAGGCATTGGACAATAGACGCAAACTTAGCTAAAGCAGAGCTAGTCAAGGAAATAACTGCTACTGTTAACAATCAAGTGGAGGAATCTAGGAAAATGTTAGAAAGATATGGGGGTGCTCCTGCGGGGAAAAAGACGCAATCAAGATCCGCTGGCAAAACAAAAACAACAAATAAGCCAGCGTCTCCAGAGTCATCGTCAACATCTGCTTCATCGCCAAATTTGACCACAGGCACAGAAGAGATTTCTACACCAGAAAAAGAATTGGCAGATATGCTTTGGGGCTAATACAATCCCTTTACCTTTTAGGAGGAAAATATCATGCCTACTGTAGCGGAAAAACAAGCGATGTTGTTTGGGGATCATGGCCAGCGATGTGCCACAGCTATCTCTAACAACTATGATTCATGCGGAACGATTACTCGTTCTAATATAGCATATGCCACTCCAGAGGGTCTTCTTAGTATATTCAAAAGTAGTGATGACTACCGAGATATGCAATCATTGATGACCACTAATATGGAGCTTAAGGCCTGCGGAACCAAGACATACGGTCTATACGACTGGCTTATGTCCTCTGCCCGTCCCGTAGGAGCACTAGTCAACCAGAAGAAGATTCAAGGTACAGACTCTATTATGGAACCATTTATCTTGGCTTCTCAAAAGAGTATCATCAATGATGACTTTTGGGCTGTTCTAGAAAATGTAGCCGCTGGTAGTTATACAACTAACAGTACTAATGGGGCCTCTGGCCGTCCAGTTGCGAAGACCAGTACAACTTACGGGGCTGTTACACACATTCTCCGTTTAAAGAGTCGTTATGGTTTAGACCCTAATGCTTCTCATTTTGTACCGGGAGCTACTCTTCACGTTTTTGGTCGTACTGGGGCAGGTGCTGCATCTCGCACTCAGTTTATTATTGCTGCTTCAGCTAACGAGAATGTTGCATCTGGAACACCTACTTGGACTGATGTTGCAGTAGTAGCCGTTTCCAACGGGGACTCTCATTCTCATTCAGGAGTAAGTTCTGGTGTTGCTGTTATTGGAGCTAACAATGTAAGCGATTACGAAAGCTGGTGTGAAAATCGCCCTGCACTAAACCCTAATCGTGTTGTTCCATTCTGGACTCAGACTTCTCGTTACACTCTTTGTGTGGATGAGTTTTACAAAGAATGGTTTGCTAAGCTTAGTGCTAACAACCCTTATTTCTCTAAATTTGGAGATGTTACTCTTGCTGAGCGTAACCGCCAGTTGGGAGCCATGTGGCAGCGTGAGTGGATGAACTCATTCTTCTGGGGTAAGCGTATTAGCAGTAGCCAATCTTTGGCTAACTGGACTGCACTTCCAGCCCAGTACGCACATTATTCTCCTAATGTTGGTGGCGTTACTGGTGCTCCAACAGGCGGTGTTGGCACTCACCTAGTTAGCCGTAAGGCAAACGCTATTGGTGTTTATGAGCAATTACAGGCTTGTAGTCGTGTTAAAGATCTTAAGGGTCAGCGTCTTAACTTAGCTGAGCTATTTAACGAACTATACACTTTGTATCGTACTCGTTCTAATAGTGGTCGTGCTTCTGATAGCATTGATTGTTACACAGACAGCAAGACAGCTGCTAGCATTCAGACTGCAATGGTTAAGTACTACGGTGCTGCTACTGTTACGGCTGCTGGCAACAGTGCTATTACATTTGACTACCAAGTCAAAGATGGTGCTATTAACAAACTAGGCTTCCGTGTTCGCAGCTATGAGTTGCTCTACCCGCAGGGTGTCACGCTAAACATTATCACCGATCATTACTTCGATGATTTTGTTTCTGCTATGAAGGCAGAGGAGTTGGCCGACAACCAACACAACAATGGTGGTGGGGCTAACACTGAAGGTGCTTCCCGTAAGGTTGGTGATAGCGGTCGATTCCTTATGTTCTTGGACTTAGGTGGCGGCGTTTATCCGGGCGTTATTGATTCAAATCGCAAAGTACACACAGTTGGTGCTCTTGAAGATTTGGCTAAAATTGACAGTGGTTATGGATGCGTAATGCGTTCACCAACCAAGGAAGTTACACTTAACAGTGTTACTTGGACTGCTATTGTTGAGTGTCCTGACGATAACCTTATCGTTGAGAACTTTGACGATGCTGAGCCAGATACTGTAGTTAGTACTGCTAACTATTCTGCTCTCGGAAACACCGCAGTTGCGAGTACCGAGACTGACTTGCTATCTGACGATACCACGCAATCTGGGGACTAATCCCAGATTAGCTATATTGTTTTGCCACAAGGGTGGCAGGTGGGCTTACAACTGCTTGCCTGCCGCCCTTTTTCATAATAAATTAACAGGGCATGAATAAGAGGTATTATAAGCAAGTCAATCCATCTACACCGTTGTATTTAAGCAACGGTCAAAAACTAATATTTCCAACAGTGGATAATGAATATGGATATATAGCAACTACGGATAAATTCCTTATAAACGAGATTAATACTGCAATAAACAAATTTATAGGAGGGGTTATGGTGTCGACCAAGGAAGAGTACAATGATTATCTAAAAAAAAAATCCTTGGGAATTCAGCCAGAAGAGAAGTGGAGGGACGAGATAAGAGGGGAGTACTCGACGGACTCGTCTCTTCCGCCCCAGTTCAAAAAAAATGTTCAGCCTGCGGTCAACAGCCAAGAATCTGGTGAGGTTGCACCTGAGCCAGCACCAGCCCCTAAAAAAAGGGTAGGTAAGTTTAAGAAGAAGAAATCTAAATGACTTTTGCCACATTAAAAACAAATGTTCGTTCTCAGGTTTTCCCGTATGGGGTTCCTGAGAACTTAAGTACAGTTATAGATAACTATATTATTGAAGCATTAGTACATCTCCAAAAGCATGTGCCATGTTTTCAGCAACTAAATGTTACTAAGACTGACGTAATGTCAGGAGGATCTCTTAATTCTGCTGTCGAAGAGTACATAAGGACATCTGTTATCGCTGCTCCAGATGGAGTGATTAATAGGCTTTACACGATAGACAGCGATTCAGCCAACACGAACTCATCAAGTAAATTTGATGAGAGGCATTATAAACAAAAATCTTTTAAAGATATTACCGAATGGATTAAAGGAGAGGAAGGTACTGATTACTTAAAAGTTGCAACTAATAAATCAGCATCATCCTCGACAACAGATCCAACAAATGTTCAAGCAGCTAGCCAGACTTCTTCAGATACTGAGGAACGAGCCTTTAACGGAATGTGGGCTAAGTATAGAGGTAAACTTTATATTGCTCCTAGGCTTATAGATTCTGAGTCACTCGTAGTTGAGTGGACAGGATTTAAAAAGACATGGGCCGATAACGATACAGTAGATGGAGATGACCCAGAGGTTCAAAGAGCTGTAAGACTTTATGTAACTAAAGAACATGCCCGTGATTGGGATCATGATTCGGAGAGTTATGGTTTCGCTACAGCTGAGTTTAACGATACAGTTAGTGAGATGATTTGGGAATGCACCCAGAAAGATGACAGGCGACAACAAATTTATCCCGATCAAGGGAGACCAAGTTAAGGAAATAAAATAATATGAGTACAAGTGGATACACACCAGACATAGGAGGAGGGCCGCAGCCTAGTAACATGATTACTGATGGAACGGCTACACCAAGATCTGATTTCGAAACCAATGGTTCTAACGCTACGTTAGTAATTAGTTCGGCAGGAAATCCTGCTAGAAAGTCGATCACGATACAAAATCATGGAACAAGTACTTTAACTATAGCTATGGGAGCAACAGCTAGTGCTACTACATTCCATTATATACTCAAATCCTGTTCGTCTACATATGACGGGACTGGTGGAACTATCAAGATTGATGACTACACTGGAGCTATTAGTGCTTTTAGTGCCAGCAATTTAAAACTTTCATACGCAGAATTCGTATAAGGAAACAGGCATATGGCAGCAGAAATAACAGGCAGTGGTAGTAGTTCTAGCAGCGGTGTTAGTAAAGTTACTTTTATTTTAAGTTGGAAAACAGCCAATCCGGGTTCTGGAGATATTTTTGCGGGTAGCTCTAGAGGAGATGGTGCTTCTGGTAAATTAAGCTTTGAAAGTGGACTTGATTGGACGAACGATAAGGTTACATTCCAGCATGATCTGAACACAGAATATTTAGATTTGTCGATTTTAGATGTCGCTGGAGAAATCAATGGAGTGAACCAATATGTAGATATAGGGGCATCGGCAGAAGCTGTAATTAAATATATAA
>TARA_R100001463_G_scaffold124691_1_pt1 | contig 57077 bp, 79 predicted proteins | sample TARA_R100001463 | Tara Oceans TARA_R100001463 (sample SAMEA2622242) | marine metagenome | biome: marine biome (ENVO:00000447); feature: deep chlorophyll maximum layer (ENVO:xxxxxxxx); material: "saline water (ENVO:00002010), including plankton (ENVO:xxxxxxxx)" | depth 40 m
GTTTGCTGTTAACGCTAGTCTACCGAATGCTGAATTATTACTGCCAGTTGTATTAGCATCTAAAGAATTTCCACCCACCGCAGTATTAAACTGTCCCGTAGTATTAACACCCATAGCAAAGATACCCACCGCTGTGTTATTTCCACCAGTAGTAGTTGCTTCCATAGCTCTCATACCTATTGCTGTATTTGAACCACCAGTAGTATTCGCTTCTAGGGCTTCTGTGCCGACTGCTACGTTCTCAGCACCAGTTGTGTTTGATTTTAAAGAATCCAATCCAACTCCTGTGTTATTTTCTCCAGAAGTGTTTGCGGATAATACATCTGCACCAACACCAGTATTTCCAGAAGCAGCGTTGCTCCCACCTGATAAACAGTTATAACCTACTGCGGTGTTGTTATTAACTGTTGTTATTGATTGTAAAGCTGCTCTACCTACTGCCGTATTTTTTTGTCCAGAAGTATTCGCACTTAGTGCTTTTTCTCCAACAGCGGTTATATAACTTACCGTTGTTACAGCGTCACCCGCTAGATAACCGATAAGCGTATTTGAATCACCAGTAGTGATCGCAGTACCTGCTTCATCACCTACGCAGACATTGTAATTACCCCCTGATTCAATTGAGTTACCCGCGTTGACACCCGCTCTGAAGTTTGATGTGCCAGCTGAAGCCGTGATGATGTCTGCACCATCTGCATACGTTACGTCTGCGGCAAAGTTAACAGCGCCATCAACGTCTACGACATCTAGGTTAGCTGTACCATTTACATCAATAGAACCTTCTAGGTCTATATCACCATTAACTATGAGATCATCTGTAACAGTTAAATCATCTTCTACTTTTAAATCTACTACGTTTAAACTGGCAAAAGCATCAACAACCGCTGCACCACTACCAGCACCATCTAAGTATACTGCTTTAGTATCACCAGCTGGGATAGTTACGTTAGCACCACTACCTTGTGAAATTATAATATTTTGCGAACCACTTGTGCCATTCTCGATAAAGTGTAATCTACTTATTGTGTTTGGTGCTATTGTAATAGTACAAGCTGAATCGAGTGTTCCAGTGTATTTAATATAGATTGACCTAGCAGGGTCTGTTGCACCATCAGCTACAGTTGAAGTGTGTGTGTCTGCATTTGTTGTTATTGCTTCTGTACCAAAACTTAATCCTTCTGCAATAAGCTCTAAGTTAGTGTTTGTTGTTGTACCCCACGTTCCACTACCGTCACCAGTAGCCATCTCGTTGAGTCTTAAATCATTTACATATGTGCTTGCCATTGTTTATTCCCTCGGTTAACCTCTTAAGATTATACTACTATTTTAGACAATTGTTAAGCTACTTCTTCCCAATTAGGGTTTTGACTATCATTCACTCCTGTCCAGCTTGGGTTTTGACTATCATTCACTCCTGTCCAGCTTGGGTTTTGACTATCATCTATTAACCCCCAAACATTCACCGAAGGAACTCCTGCTGTTGCTTCTACTCCCGTTAAAGAAACATTTGCTTTACTAGAAACAGTTAAAGTACCTAAACTACCTGATGCTGATACACTGTCTATGTTGACATTTATTCCGAATACTATTGTGGGTGATCCCACTGCGCCAGTAGCACTTTGACCAGCAGGTGTAGTATTTGACTCAGCATCTGTACTTACACTTCCTACTGTGCTTGTACTCGATAAACCTGTGAGAGTTGTATTTGATGCAGCTTTTGGAACTGGAGAACCGATTGCGCCAGTAGCACTTTGACCAGCAAGTGTTAAGTTAGCTTTACCTATGAATGTGAAAGCACCTACAGCACTAGTGGCTGTAACTCCAGTCACAGAAACATTTGCTTCTCCGTCTATATCTACAGTGACAGAACCAACTGTTCCAACAGCACCTGTTATAACAGCTATAGCTTGTGCATTTACACCTGCTGTTGGCGCGCCTGTTGTTGCTGATTGTCCCGATACAGATATATTTGCTACACCTGTTACAGTAACAGAACCAACCGCGCCTGTTGATGAAAGACCTGTGAGTGTGACAGGGTTTGGCTCACCCCAAGTATCAGAACCCCAAGTGCCTCGACCCCAACCAGTGATCGCTGCCATTTTTTAAACTACGCTATTCTAATAATAGCTGTGCTTGCTGCTGCAGCAGGAAAAACTATGGTGAAATCACCAGCTGTAGAAGTTTTATCTCCACCGAAATCAATAGTTGCTACAGATACATCAGAATTTGTATCGTTATAGATCAAACAACCTCTTGCAGTAACTGTAGCTGTACCAAATGTAAGGTCTGCAAAATCAGTGAAACCTGTTGTTCCACCGCTCGCTGGGTTGATATTAGTCAGAGCTGCACCACCAGCTGTGTAATTAGTACCAGTAACTTGGTTAGTGGTAGTGTATGCAGTTGTTGCCGCACCCATTGTAGCAGAACTTGTGTACAGAGCTAGTTTAAAAGAGTTGCCTCCAGAAGCCAAAAAATTATGTTTTGCTTCTAGCAGTTCTTTTTTAAAACTCGTAGTTAATGTTGATGTTATAGCCATTTTATTTTAACTCCGTAAGTATTTTAGCTAAATTTTCGTGTCCTTGTTTTATTAAAACATTTTTCATAGTGCATCTTTCACTATTAATGCCCTGTTTAATATAATAAAGTATTGTGTTGTAAATAGCTACTCTAAATGCCTCAGCTTGTTGTTTAATGTGTGGAGCAGCATCTTCGGATATTCCACATATTCTTTCTGTTGCCCTCTGTGCCCAGTATTCAGGGGGATGTCCTCTATTTTGTTCAGTGTCTACTGTTATATTTCCTAAAGTGCTTACTGTGTCTATTTCTATCATATCAATATCTTTTTGCCTCTGGTGGTGTGTTCAATACAGGAACAAGATCTCCATTTCGTAATTCTTTTTCTTTAGTCTCTATGTAGTTATTATAACTAACTTCATAGAACTCCTTAGTTTTTGGGTCAATCATCACTAATGGTGGATTATCTAGCCTATGGTATCCATATATTTTATCTTTTAACGGTACATCTGTATCTAATAATCCAGAACGAGGTGCTACACTGACCACCATTCCTGCAGTTATACATTTAGATAACCAAAACTCTACACAAGCTCTTCCTGCTTCTGCAAAGTGCAGATTACCTTTATAGGTAAAATCTACTCCAAACATATTTAACCTACTTACTCTATTATATAAAGCAAAAGCAATAGCAAAACAAACTGTGTTGTTTAAATAATTAGATCCTGTTTCTTTTACAACATCAAGTAGGGGAAACTCTACTAAATTATCACATCTTTTATCTAGTTCACAAGTGTATATTGGTCCAGGATGAGATTTTAAAACTTTACGCATTAGATGTGTTTGACTGCCTGAAGCATCACTATCTAGGAATCTGCTTGGTGGGTCTAACATAAATGTTCTATCAACTTGTCTAGCTATACCTGCCATAGCGTTTATCGCCCAGACTTCGTCATATTCTTGTCCGTGTGAAACAGATAGGTGATAATCTAACTGACTCTCGCCCATAGCGACGATAGCGACATTCGCCCCGTCCAATGTCTGTATTTTCATGCTTGTGGTGTTCTCCTTACTTGGTCATATCTATATTGATCTCGGGTAGATTTGCCTTCCCCAAGATTTTTCATTAAGGCGAGTGCCTCTTGAAATCTGGTTTCATAGATCGGTGATGTCTCATAATTTTTTAAATACATCATGGCTTCTGCTAAACTACCGTACAATATTGCATTGGGAGCATTGGTAGATAGCCAAGTTGTGCCAGAATCACCTGCCGAAGTAAGGGATGAGGGTCTATAAAAATAGTGTAACTCAAAAGTAAAATTAGTAGATGGTGTTGGTGCTAATATGAAAGTATCATCATCAAACTCTGCATAATACTTTGGTGTCCCTGTGGTAGCGGATGCAGGTGTAAAATCCCGAATAAAACTTGGATGTTTCAATTTTAAATAGTTGTAGTTAGAATCGCTGTCTATAACCGCTAAACTAAAAGAAGATAAAAAATCACTAGGTGCGCCTAAATAAGCAGAACTAGCAGTTGCTGTTCCTGTTACGTTTTTGATAAAATCATCTAACTGTACAGCTTTTAAAATGCGCTCTTCTGCTGTTTTAATAAAATCTGGTAGGTGTGTAACAAAAGAAGATTCTGTAGACTCGGCGTAATCTTGTATTGCTGTTTTTAGCGTAGCGTATGTCCAACTCATAATATTATCCTGTTGTAACTGTTACTTCCCCAACTTTTCCAACTAAACTATCTGTGAAAAAACTTGATCCTATCGTGTCGTTATGAGATACAAACATAGAAGGAGCAGTAACTCCTAAACTGTTTTTAGTGTTTTCTGTTTTTACCACCCCATAACCTGTTGTGGGAGCAGACTCAGTTCCTCTAGGTTGTATAAGAGCTTCTGGGTCTGTGGGTGTTGTAATAGGTTCTAACTGTGGGTGCTTAGGTTCGAAACAGGTATTGCAAACTTTCAAACCATTCCATTCTTTTTTCAAATATAGGTATTTATATACGAAACCGCACCTATCGCACTGAGCTTGAGAATATTTACCAACTGCATATCCCATTATAAATAACTCCTATGGGGAACTAGGTGTAAAGAAACTCTACCTCTGTCTTCGTCTGCAGCTAATTTAAAATCTTGTTCGTACTGTTGTTTTAATAACGGTACTTTTTCAGGGTTTCTTTTCATTGCTATGTAGTATGCTAGTCCACTCGCCATGCATGGAATAAATCTTGAAGGTACTTCTGGATCTTGAGCAGAAGCTGATACATCATCTATTCTTTGAATAGTGTTAGCTATTAAAGTATAAGTTGCTGCACTGTCTGGTGTTGGCCAAAGTTTGATGACTGGAGTAGTTTGCCTATCTAAAAAATACTGAGTTGGTCTTCCAGTAGAATCCTTGTCAGGTATGTTTAAATATTCTGTTCTTCCTATGCGTGTGATTTGCAGATCTGTTGTAGTGTTATTGTCTACTTGTCTTATGATAGCGGAAACTATGTCTATATCATATGCGTTTAAAGTATAACTATTAGTCCCTGACGTTAGGCTTGTTGCAACTTGATCTATCGTCCAGAGATTTACACCTCTGTTAGACCAATCGGCGAACATAATATTTAATGATCGCCGAGCAGTCTCCGCATCATAACCTGTCCTAAGTTCTAAACCAGCTAACTCGTATGCTTCCTCTATTGTGTCCGCAATCGTTAACTGAAAAGTCTTAGTACCCGAAGTCGCCATTAAAATTCTTTAATTACTGTTAAAACAATAACGTAAGAATCTGCACTCGCATGACCTGTGGTTGTCAACTGAATATCTCCTGTTTTCCCACCAGAAGCAGCAGTGTTTTGTAAACCGCCCATATATGAAAAATCTACATCATCACTATAATCAGAATTTAAATCCCAGCAGATTGTATCTGTTGAAGCGTCCCAAAGCAATTTAACACTCATACCAAATGTTGAGTAATTAATCCTTTCTACTTTACAACCTGTACATGCTGCACCATCTGTGCTTCTTGACGCAAGTGCGCTTACGTCTACTTTAGTTACTGCTGCTTCACCTGTTCCATCAGAAGTATTGGTTAGTTGTATGACGGCTTGTCTGTCATTATCAACAATAGTTGTTGAAGTTACTGCATCTGCCATATGTCACCTCCGATTAAGCGTCAGCGAATGGAGTTACTAATGTACCTGAACCAAGTATTATTCCTTCTACCGCATATTTAGCAGAAGCTATTGCAGTACATCTCACAATACTACCAGCTAGTCCACCTTTGGTTGATCCATTCATAGTAATAACATCGTTACTTGCACCTGAAATAAAAGTTTTACCTGTTGCGTCAGTTATACCAGTATAAGTACCGCCTACGAATTTATCTGTACCATCAGTTAAAATATCCATATCGGTTGCTGCAGTAACTACTACAAATGTAAAAACAGCACCTAGATTATTAGTTTGATTCGGATCGTCATCGCGTCCTGGAGCAGTCGCTACAATAGTAGGTAAAGTAAATTTACCATCTGCATCATTAGTTAAAAGAACTTTACCTGCGTGTGCGGCAACAGTTAAAGTTGTATCAGCGGTTAGACTAACTACATTAGCGTTACCTGCCGATATAAATCCAGCGAGTGATCTAACTGGACCTGAAAATGTTGATTTTGCCATTTTATTCCCTCCTATGAGAATAATAATTCACCGTCTTGGCTTGTCTGCTAGGTCAGTCGGTGAGTAAAAGTTATCCTAGTAATTTAATCATATATTATTAAATATAAAAAAGAAAGGGATCCGAAGACCCCTTTCAACATTCCAGATTGTTTTTAGCTTATGCGCCTGGAGATCCGTAGATTCCACGCCAATCACTAAACCCGAAGGAATATCTCTCACGAGCTTTGTAACGAACGTTACCAGTTTCAAAATCGCCTTCCATACCTGTAGTCATGGCTGCTCTTTCAAAATGTTTCAAGCCGTTAGGTGCATCTGTCTTAATGAAAAATGCATCAGTATCAGTTAAGTAGTGGTTTACTATATAACCTTCTGGCAACATCCCCATGTTTTTCATAGCGTTGATGTCGTTATCAGAAGTAGATACTCTTCCTGGAGAGTTTAAGATCCTATCCGCCACAAACTGTAGTTGTGGTGGTATGATCAGTTTTCTAGCTTGCACGTTAACTTTAATACCTCTTTCGTCTTTAAACGAAGAAATATCAATTAAAGCATTTTCTAACGAAGTTTCGTTAAGATCTGCTGCTGTGCTTGGCTCATTAGACTGGTCACCAGCTGTCAAAGTTGGGTGATCAGTTGTCATGAGTGCTTTCCCGTCACCGCCTGCAAAGGAGGAAGAGAAACCATTGTTAAGCACGTTTGCTGCTTTAACCTGTTTAGTGGTTGCCATAGATCTAGCCAAAGCTCTTGTGTATCTTGAAGAAAGTGTATCGTAGAGATTATCTTCGATAGCTTCTTCTGTCAACGCAAATGCGAGGGCTACTGTTTCATGAGTGTAACGAGACGTGAAAGTTTCTTGCGCTGCATCATAAGTTACTGCTGCACCTTCTCCTTTAACTGGAGCTTGTGCGAAACCTGATAACATCACTTCCTCTTCAAATGCTCTGTCTGAATTTTCAGTATCAAAAATTTCAGAGTGCTCATTCTCGTAACGGTTGTACTCGAGACCAAAAAGTGCATTTAGTCCTGGCTCGAGTTCTTTTACTAACTGCGCTCTATTAATCGCCATTTAAGTCACCTTTTAGTTATTGCCGAATACAGAAGCTGGGAATATTACATACATTCTAGCGTATTGACCGATTGAGTTGTCGGGTCTATCTACAAACCCCACTACTGTCGCGATCCCACTAGAAGTAGTAGCTGTCACTGCTTCTTTTGATCGACCTGTTGAAGAATCACCTGCTGTTGTTGTGATAGTGTTTGTTGTACCAACCGTTGCTTGTGTTGGAGTTGCAGATCCCTGCGCCTCGTACACAATATCAGGGTCGGCATAAACATACGCTTTCGCATCAGCAGATCCGAGGGTAGCTGTGTCGGCTGTCCACATTTTCGAAAAAACGATAGAGCCGTCAGTAGCTGTATATTCTACACCTGCGAACACGCCTAGAGGAGCACCAGTAGCCGTTCCTTGTATAACGTAACCACTAGAGAGATTAACAACATCACCACTAAAGATAGATGCGTTAGTCGCACTTGCGATTGCGAACTCGGAAGGTCTTATAGTACCGCCAGACATATGATAAGCAGGAGTAAAACCGTTGGGGCTATTTACATTCGCCATTCTATTTTACCTTTTTTTGTCATAATTAAAAAAATAATGATTCCTAAGAATCATTTCCTCTACCAAATGTGACTTGAGATTTTCTATTAGGGTTACTAATAGGCATTCTATTGTCACTTTCTCGCATAAGATTGTTATCAACAGCCTGCATTTGGTCAGCAGCTTGTCGATCATAATAATCTCGTCTTTGGTTGACGATTTCTGTGGGCATCTTTGCAAGTATTAACCCTCCTACACCGATTACTCCAGCATGTTTACCATCTTCAACAGTTGGTGCTTCAAACTCAGGGTGGTCTTCTGCTCTCACAGGTTCCCAACCTTCACGAATACGTTTTGACATATTCGCTTTGTCATCTACTCCGACCATTGCTTCTCGTAACCATCTGTAAACAAATCCATCAGGGGGTGTTGGTGCGTCTAGTAAAGACGGTGGTTGCCATGGTTTGGTACGAGCCGTTTTTGCTCGACTATCTGCAGATCTGGGAGCTCGATCTGATACGGTATTAGTATTTTTATCTACCATTTTAACTCCTTCACGATTTAACGTGTTTAGCGTATTCTTCAAGTGGAACACCTAATCTTTTAGCTATTGCTACCTGACTTGGTGTCAACTTAACTGTGCGTCCTTTTCCTGTTTTTCCTCTCGCCCCTCGGCTTGAGTTTGTAACATTCTCTTGAACGTTCGGTGGTGGGGTGTTTCCTAGTTTATGAGGAAAAGCCTCAGCCATTCTTTTATCAATCTGCTTATAGTAATCACTAGAAGCTGGATCAAATCCTTCTTTTTCTACAAGTTCTTTATGAAAAGCAAAAGCACTTGTAGTCATTGCTAAATCAGAACCAAACCAATCATTTTTATTTGCCCACTCCTGAGCTTGTGGATCTGGAGTTGGGGGAGCTTTTGGAGCAGGTTGTGTTGCTGTTTCAACTTTTTGCTCTTTTGCCTCCTCTGGCTTAACTCTTTTTAAACTTTCTAACTCTACCGCAAGTTTCGCAACGTCTTTCTGAGACTCAAGCATGGCATCTGTATCGCCAATATCATGCGCTTTTCTATACGCTGATTCTGCTGAGTTCAACTGACTCTGGACTCTTGCACTATATTCATCATATAGGTTTTTATCTTTTTGTGAAAGGGTTGCTTGAGTATTATTTAATTTTTCCTGAACATTTTGAGCATATTCAATCGCTGCTTTTTCACGTCTTTCGGCTTCACGAATCTTATAAGTGAGCTTATTTATTCGCTTTTTAACAGATTCACTATACTCAGCTATTTCTTCTTCTGGTTTTTCTTCCTTTCCTGAATCACTTTTTTCAGTAACAGTTTCTTTTTTAGTAGGCTCAACTTCGATTTCTTCATTTTTACCTACCTCTGATTCTGCTGCTTCTAACTCTATTTCTACATCTTCATTTTCTTCTACTTGCATGGGTTCTGCCATGATACTGTCCTCTTGTTTGCGTGGTTACACGGGAGTTGTTACATCTTCTGGATCGTTTATAACTGCTAAAACTTCATCGTCGTTTAATAAACGTAAATCCCCACCTTCTATTTTAATTCTTGCGCCAGCATATCTACCGAAAATAACCCAGTCATTTTCTTGGCACCAAGCACCGTTAGGGAATTTATTTTTATCTTTATATGCGTCTGGACCTAAAGCGACAACATAACCTACATTAGTCGACAATCTTTCTTTTTCAACATAGGATTCTGCTAAAGCTATACCGCCTTTAGTCACAGCTTTCTGACTAAACGGTAGTATTAATATTCTGTAACCTGTCGGTGACGGTAGTTTTTCCATTAAACTTTCGTCTTCTTGAACAGACTCAGGGGATATTATTGTTTCTTTTTCTTTAAAACTTTTGGAATTGTCTACATGATTTGGTATAGACTTACCTGTGGGATTGGTTCCCAAAACTTGCTTTGCTGACATTACTTTCCTCACTACTCTTTTTTTGCAGGTCTAATAATATTCTTTCTGCAGAAGTCAGACCTGTTAACTCCCCCAGAATTTTTTGATATGCTGCCCAATCTTGAACACCGCCAGTCGTTATAACTTCTTCTAAATCAGACTGTCTTAGACGGAGTTCTTTTAAAAATTTTTCCATTAGATATATAGGATCCATTAACAACCCCAATCTCTGCGTGCCCAATAGTTAGCTTTAGTTCTATCGCTTCCCATTCCAGCACTACGTGCGCAATATGATTTTTTGCGTGCTTTGTCACCTTTGTGCATACCTAAGTTAGCATCGCCAAATGTAATTTTTTTAACTCTGCCTGTGCTTGGGTCTTTTACAAAAACGACTTTACGTTTTTTACCGTGCCCAGTTTCTCCTTTACGGAGTGCTCTCGGTGTGTTTAATTTTACTGTTTTACCTTGATACTCAGCCATCTTGTCCCCACAGTTTAGTTTTAGATCCACCCCAATATTCTACAGCATGCCCTTCTTCTATTAATTTAGCACAGATATCTTCACCGTCTTCTGTGTATGGGACACCTAGTATTCTACCATACTTGCCTTTACCTAGTGATTTAACTTTGAAAGAACCAGTACAAAGTTCTTTTAATCTTTCTTTTGCTGCTTTACCCATAACCTTTTCTTGAGCTCGTTCTGGGTATCTTTTTGTGTTGATTCTAGATTCTGGGGTGTCGATTCCTGCTAAACGTACTCGTTGTTTATGTAATCTCACATCAAATCCTAAATCTATGACACAATCAAATGTGTCTCCATCAATAATTCTATCTAGTGTAGCGTTATAAACAAACGTTTCTGGAGCACTCACTATCTTTTACCGCTTGAACTCGTATTGTATTTTAAACCTTTAGTTGCAGCACCGCCACCCTGTACCGTGCTTTGACCTTTACCAAAAACATCTTTGTATAAAGCTGTCCCAGAAGTTACAGGTTTAGCAAGATTTATTCGATCTGGTCCTGGTACACTAACTGTTTTATATTTAGTTGTATCTTTCATAATCACCCCTATGAGTATTTAGTTCTTTTTCTTCTTTCATCCATTACAGCACCGCATCCTCTATGCATACCAGAAGATACAGCGCCACCTATTTTGAAGGATTTTTCCTTCTTCATTGCTTTGAAGTCTGCACCAGTTATACTGTCTCTAGGTTCTGCAACTGCTGCTAATTTTTTCTGTTTAGCTGAATATTTACTTTTAGGCATTTTTAGTTCCTTTTTGTGCTCTTTTTATATTAGCTTCGGTCGGTGCGCCTTTATCACCTTTCTTACGCATTTTTTCTCCGCTACCTGCTTTTATACGTTTGCGCTTTGCGTGGATGTTTGCCCAAAGACCAGGACGACCACCTTCTTTCATTTCTTCACGATATTCGCCACCGTCAGCCATTTTCTTTTTCTTTTTCTTAGCAGCACCGCCATATCCCATCTTTTCGACTTTACCGCCATATTCATACGTTCTTTTATACATATCAAGATCCCTTAGTTTTAGTGTCTGCTGTTCGTACGTCTTTCAATATCTGACCATATGTTTTAGTAGATTCATTTTGTGCTCTCATAGAAGCTTCTTCCCTATCTTGTGCAACTTTCATTTCAGCTATTGCTTCTTGTGATTCTATTCTAGCTAAATCTACCTCGGTTCGTAAAGCCTCTGATTGAGCTTTTTGTGCAATTTCTTCTTTCTTAATTTCTACGATAGGATCTACTTGAGCATTTTGCATAGCTTGCGCCATTGCCTGTGCTTGACCAGTAACTTGTTGCGTAGCAGTTGCTGCTGCGAGAGCTATCTGATTCATAATTTCTGGAGGCAGAGCTTTGTCTTGCATTTGTGGTAATTGTTGTCCCATTGCTTGTTCTATTTGAATCCTGTACATCATAGCTTGATGTTCTTGTATATTAGATTGTATAGCAGTTGCTGCGACTTGATTTTGTTGAAGCACTGGATTTTGTAAAAACGCTGAATGAGAAGTTATATAGGCTTCATGGTTTTGAAACTCGAATGCTTTTATAGGTTGTCCCATCATTGCTGCCTGTTGTTCACTTATAGGATCACGAGGTGGAACTTCTTGTATTTCAGGTAACAGTAGATCTATATTTTTAATTTCTAACGCTTCGTACATTCTTTTGTACGCTTCGCGTAGGTTATGTATTTCGGGTGCTGATTGTGCCATTTGTAATTCTTGTTGCGCAATCATCACACGTTGTGCCATACTGAATATGTTAGGATCACTTACAGGAATAATATCTACCCTATCGTCAAAGTCTGATTGTTTAATTGACTGATCTGCGCCTGCTACTTGATAAGGGTACATAGGTGGGAGTGATCTAGAAAAAACTTTAGCAAGTAATCTAAACTCTTTTTTCTGAGCAAAGTGTAGTCGTTTGTGTATAGCCGACATTACTTTAGTGCCTCTTTCCAACATAGCTACCGTTGTCCCTACTGGAAGTTGTTGACTACCTATATCACCTACTTGCATATCTGCGATACTCGCAAACCTTCTACCAGAATCTATGAGTAATCCGAGTAGTTGGCTCAATACTGCACTAGGTTCTTTATACGGTAAAGGCATCAACGCATCACGGATAGTTCCTCCTGGAACATCAACGTCTCTAAATTCTCCAGGACGCAAAGGTTCGTCTTCACCTTGAACTCTCATACCACGTGCTTTAAATCCTGCTGGTAGATTAGCTAGTGTGCCTGCGTCGATAAGTTGTCTTAATATAGAAGTGGCTGATTTAGTTAGACCACCTATCATGTGTATTAAACCGAAACCGTAGAAACCGAGTCCTGGGAGGAACTTATAGTGTACGAAATATTCTTTTTTACGGAAAAGTTCGTCACCTGCTTCCCAATTACGTCTCATAGACAATATTTCACCAGAATCTTCTAAGATAGTTACTATGTAAGGTACAGCGTAATCATACTCATCTATACCTTCTAATTCTAAATTTACGTGTATTTCTAGTAGTTTATACTCATTATAGTCACTAGAAGGTTTACTCAACCCTTGTAATTCGTCTATTTTGTCTTTTGCATCACTATAATCAATCTCTCCTGGACCACCTATCGGAATATCACGAAAAACACCGTTTATTTGCATTTTTCGGATGTCATTACCTGTCATATTGATACAATGAGTCGTTCTAGGACTAGTTTCTATGTTTGTTGTGTCGTAACTGACTACTAAGTCCTCAGCTTTGACGAAACTGGCGGTAGCACGGTTCAAAAGTGTGTCAAAATACACTTTTTTGAAGGCAGATCCCGCTAAAGGGAGATAAAATAGCAAACTATCCATATCTGGGTCATATTCTTGCATAACTTCCGTGATTTGATAGTTCATAAACTCTTTGACACGTTTAGATTGTTCCATAACTTCGGAATTTTCCGCACCAACGGTCTGGGTTTTGACTGGACCGCCTGCTGGTAGGAGTTCTTTGTATGCTTGTGCTTGAAACTGTGTAGCTGCTTCACTTAAAATTGGGTGAGTTACACCACTCGCACCTGGAAATGGTTGGTCTCGTTCTTCTGCTTGTATACCTAGTAGATCTAGTCCATCAGAAAATGTGGTAAGCCAATCTTCTCTAGAAGATTTGTCTTCATCGTAAGAAGAAATTAACTCTGAACTAATAGAATCTAATTGAGATTCATCTAACACTTCTGTTAGGTTTACATTGTGTTCTGTTATTATAGTTTCTTCTGTTACGGATGGCACCATAATAGCACCGTCGGGCATAACTTGAAACTCCGCAGTAGTTTCCCCTTGAATATCCAGTTCTTCTGGTAATTCTACCGTTAATTCTTCTGGGGACGGTTGTTCTACTGGGTCTATTCCCTTGTTCGCATATCTTTGAACTTCAATCGCCATAATATCAACCTTTGTTTATGTATCAATAGTAACTCATTTTCTTACGATATAAAACCTCTTCCTCATAATCACTCGGCAATCTAACAAAACCTCCTTGCCTAAAACGTAACAGAGCTTGGGTTGTAGAGTCTACTAAATCGTCGTGATCCCCTGCTGGAAAAGCTGCACACTCTTCTATAACATCGTGCGCCCAGTTTGTATCGGGATACCAAACCATCCCCGACTCAAACAAAGGTGCTGATGCATTTACTCTTGCAACTTTGTCGTTTCCGCGAGATGGCGTAAAATTTTGTACTGGGACACCTATGTTCCGCAGTTCTTGGGTGAGCGGTAATCCTGACGCTTTACCTTCTATTATAACCACGTCAGGGTTCCAATGTTCGTATTGTTTTAATGCTACACCTTTAAGTTCAGGAAAGTTGTATCTACCTTTCACCACGTCGAGTAAAACAATGTGGGGTGTATCACCGCTGTATATTTCATCCCCACCTAATCTACCTTCTGGATAAAATACTCCCCAAGTTGTGATAGCCGAGTAATCCGCTGATTGGCTTTTTAAAAATGCGGTATCATAACTTTGTATTATATAATCACAAGCTGGTGGGTTTTTGTTTGGCCATTCTTTCCACCACTCGCGTTTGATAAGTGCGCCTTCTTCCGAGGTGGGGTTCTGCATATACTGCGCGTGCCATTTCGGTCCACCACGCAAGGATGCTTTAACACTTTCGAGTTCTTCTATTCGCCAGTACTCTGGCCAAAGTGGCTTACCACTCGGCAATATAGCTGGTAGTTCTATAACTTCCCATTGATCTGCTTTCGGATCTCGTGCTGCATCTTTGAGCAACTTACCTGTAAGATCGTTGACGTTCCACCTTGTCATTACGATTACGATTGCGCCTCCTGGTTGAAGACGTTGTCTTGGTCCAGAAGTGTACCACTCATAAGTATCTTCCATAGACTTAGGGTTCATGGCGTCTTGCTCTGAGTGTGGGTCGTCAATAATAAATAGATCTGCACCACGACCAGCGAGTGCACCGCCCACACCTGCTGCATAATATTCGCCTTTAAGTTTTGGGTCGCGTTTATCTTGTGTTTCCCACTTACCTGCTGCTTTTGAGTCTGGGTTTATAAGTACGTTGTCGAACACATCTTGAAAATCTTCTGTTAACATTAAGTCACGAATCTTACGACCAAACTTTACCGCAAGGTCAGCAGTGTGTGTGGCTTGTAGTATTTTGAGAGAAGGGTTACGACCTACAAGATACGCAGGAAACATGTGGCTCGCAAACTCTGACTTCGTGTGCCGTGGAGGCATGTTTATAATCAGTCGTTTTATTTTTCCATCTGCGATACGATCAAAAGCATCTGCCATCTTTTTGTGGTGCGCACCTTGTATAAACGATGGCCATTGACTCTTGACGAAAGGTAAAAAACCTGTTTGCGCTTTTTCTACTTCTTTAAGTTGCTTTAAGCGTTCGGTAAGTTCTAAGTGTTCTTTTAAAACATCGAGAGGGATCTCCTCTGCATGTTCCATAAATTTATCAGTCATTTAATACCTAAGATTCATCAAGGGTTTTTTAATAACTGCACCACCACGATTATAAACCAACACTTTAAATGCTTTTTTAATTTCTGGTGTGAGTTTTATTTCTAAAAAGTCTGCACCGTGTCCAAACTCAGGTGCATCTGTCACTAGTTCAGGGTTAAGTTTTATATCGTACTCTGCTTCGATACGTTTTATCCCTGCGTATGTCTTTTTAGGATAAATTTTTCCTAGTCCTTGAACTGTTGAGCTGTTTAATTCTGCACCAGTTGCTGGTTGTATAGAAACATCATTCATAGGGAATCGTATCACTTCTGCGCCTTGTTCTACCGCATCATTGATTGATGTTTTCATGTGTAGTGGAAACCACTCTCTTAGGAAAGGTGTGTCAAGATCTCTAGGGAAGGTAGCATCTTCTGCGCTAAACATTTCTTGATACATTGGACCATATTTTTCATAGCTGTCGTGTCGTGCTAAATCTAAGTCAAACGCTAAATCGTCACCAGAGAATCTATTCATAGTAGTCGAGGTAGAAAGTTCGTCTACGACTTGTTGTGTTCGATTCATAAATTCATTAAACTGTAAATTCATGTGGTTTACTCTAGGACCGAATGGTTTAGTACCTAGATGTTGCTGAAGTGTGGTTAACATTCTTTGCTGTAAATCCATTTTATGGTTTCTAGCAATCATGTTCCAATCTTCTATGTCGTACCCATTTTTAGCAAGCGTGTCTAGAAATTTTTGGGAACTGGGCATAGAATCTACTTCATATAAGAGCGTACCAGCGTTCTGTTCATCTGGTACTATTCTAGATGGTCCAGGGTTTTGTAAAGATATGTGCATATCTTCTGGATCGTTAATCATGTTTCGTAGAGAAGTCTGTAAAGATTCTGAAGGTTCATCGTTAAGACGTATCATCTGTGAACGAACACTCTTTTGTGCTTCTGTTACTGAATCTGTCATACCGTATATACCTGATTGCCCTTCTGCTGCGACATAGGTTGGTACACCGTCGTTATCGTACAATCCTGCGCGACTAGTGAATATACGATTCTCTGCGTTTGCGGGATCTGCCACTTGTTCTGGTTTTATATCCTTCATTCTCGCTGATAAATTTCCGGTACTAACTTCAACATGCCCAGGATCTCTCCAAGTTGCGCTACTGGTTGGGTCGTCTATAGAGTAACTTCTTTCTGTGTATCTGTTCATATTTAGTCTAGCATCCCCTCCCGCTGGTTCACCAATAGAGGGCATAAGTCTTGCATACACAGAATCTCGGTCTGGGACTTTTTCGCCTTGGTAATTTTTTTGGTAACCAGTAACATTGTCTGTAGAACTGTAGTTTTCTCTTATTGTCGGTTTGTTCTTACCTATGTCGTCTAGGATTTCTTGAAGCGTTGCTTTTGAACCACGTAGATTAGGAGAAATGTATCGTGCGAATTGATCTTTGACTGTTTGTTCTAGTCCACTTCCTTTTTTACCAGCTTGTGCTATGGTACTTTCTACAACCTGATCCACCGAATATTTTTTGTTTGGGTTCGTATATTGTGGGTTATCTATAATAAATCTTTCTGCGTTAAGTTGTATTTGTGGTCCATCGACTTTGATTTTTTCTGGGTCTATCTTTCCGGATGAAAATATGTCTGTTCTTTCTGAGCCTAGAAACCCAGCAATCCCACCTGGAGGATCTATCGCTTTTTCTACACCGCTTCGGTCGGTGCGTAATCTTTGTGTTTTCTGTACTGTTGGTATTAAATTTTTTGCAACTTTTCCAGCGGTGCTGATTGTTTTGAGACTGCCTGCTATTGGTGCCATCCAAGGTGCAGCATACATCGCATCCCCAACATTACCAAGTCCTTGCATAGCAGCGCCAAAATAACCACCGATTCCACCACGCTCTATGTTTTCTGCCATACTGGGCATTGGTTCGCCAGACATGAACTCTGATATTGGTTGTTCATAGGACGGTGGTCCAGGCATCTTGCCTGCTGTGTCTATTCCTGCTGCTCCAGGTAATATTTGAGTACCGAACCACGCCATTTGTCCAGGGGACACAACTGGTTCTGGCTTGAGTTCGTAGTCTGTACCGTCTGTGTGGGGGTACTTCAATAAATCAATAGGATAATTCGCTAGAGAAGGAGAATAGTTTCTTGTCGGTTTTTCTTCTGCCATGGCTCAGGTAGTGATCCTATGTGTTATAAAAATTTTGCAAAATATTTTTTATACTTAGACTTCTGACTATTAGTGTATTACACTAATGTCGAAAAGTAAAATTTTACTGGTACGTGTCTTTAAAACCGACACACACGCTGACGCGTATATGGTGTCTGTATAAGGGGGGTGGGGGGTCATCCTGGAACCCGATCTAGGAGGTCCAAATTACGCAGTACAGAGTACAGCCAGCGCCAGTAATGGCATACTGAGCAAAAATAAAAGTAAATAAAAGTAAATAAAACTTTACTTATACTTTACTTTAAGGTACACTATATTTGTATTTGTTAATAGGGTAATAAATACTAACTACTACTAACTAACCCTAAATAGGTAATAATCAAATGTCAAAAACTACTAAAAAATCTAAAGCTAACGCTCCTAAAATTAACTTAGGTGGCTTACCTGCTCAGGCTGTGTATACTAAAACTGGTAAAATAGCTAGGGCTGCTCATAATGCTGAGCGTCACGATTTATATAGCGGTCAAACGGTTCAGGAAATATTAAGTATTAAACCTACCGTCATGACTCCCGCTGATATTAAGTACGACGTAAAAGTAGGCTTCATTACCTTAGAAAGTTAAGGTAATTCCCTCAAGGGCTACTGTAATGGTAGCCCTTTTTTTACGCACATAAAACAGTTCAGATCAGAAATAATTATGAACTAATCTATATATAGAACTAGACTGAGTATATATGCTGGCGCATGTTCAATTGGGCTGATATAGTTTACAGAGGAATATAGTTTACAGACCATTGTTCAGATCTGAATAGCCAGCGAAAAGAAAAAGGGGACCGAAGTCCCCCTAACTATTATTCAATAGTTATAAAGCCACACTTAACATCATACTTGATATCTGCGAGCACCATACGAGTAGGTTTAAGGGACAGGATCTCACTGACCGTTTTACCATTAAACTCATCATGACGTTCCGCGTTATGAGTAGCGCGAGCCACTTTCCCAGTAGCGGTATAAACACCAGTAGGAGAGAATGGACCACAGTTGACTTTAACTTCTTGCTTAACTTTAGTAGCTTTTTTAGCCATTTTATTCACCGTAATAAGGGTTAATTAGTAGTAGTTGAGTTAGCATAATCACCCTATTAATTAAACTAACACATATATGATAGTTTAAAAGTATATAAAAGTAAAGGGATGATCACTAATTAATTTTATACCCTGTTCTGATCACAATGCGATCTGAATAATGGACCATGGTCGGACTAGAACTAGACTTAAAACCCTGGACTGTGGACTGTGGTTCAGATCTGAAAAAGCTTGGTCAGTTTACAGATGTATTTGCCTATTGGCTATTAGCTGGAAGTCTATAATTCGTGGATCAGTGTCCATTTCCTGTAGTATTTATGTCTGTAGATGTGATCATGGTCGATCCTAGTTTCTATATACAATGGTCCACAGTCCACAAACCACTGTCTAAAGATCTTTCACATGCTTTATCACACCTTTACCAATATTACCATCAAGTTACCATCGACCACAGTCCATGGTCATATTGGCTGTTCAAAGGTAATAGGTCGCTAATAGGATAGCCAATAACCCTCGCACAAGGACTAGCAACGAGGGTTATAGAGATTAAGATATTGGCTTATTGGCTAAACGCAGATATTTGTGTACATTTGTTAAACTAAATTCGTGACAACTAATATAGAAAGAACTATTAAAAGATAGAAGTACAGTTGCGCATGAGATAAATTTTACCATTTTCCCACGTTCTAATTTCAATCATAGGGTATTCTTTCATAGGTCGTATAAAGAAATCAGCAGAATAATAAAAACATTCATCAGGTGCCAATATACTATCACCACCTTGCGCAATTTCTAAAGACCACTCTTCGTATTGAGTTTCTAAATCATTCATTAAAGTTTGAGCATCGTCTAATGTTTTCACTTTACCTATAGCATGACGTTTCTGGTCCACACTTTCTAATATTATTTCCCAAGTCATAAGTTATTCCTCCTGTTAGTTAATTAACTTATTACTATATAACTATAGTAAAGAAGGGGGCGATCACCTAGGATAGTCCTAAATGAAGCCCCCACTACTAACTAAACTCTATTATGTCTCCACAAACTAGAAGTTCGTATTAGTTCAAGAGGGTATAAAGGATCTGGTTTAGACCACTGTCTTTGTGCAGAGTATATATATTTATTAAGTGGATCATCTAGATGGAAACTCATCAATACAAAAGTATCTTCTTCATCTAATATACCCATATTAGTTAAAGGATTCTTAAACATAGTAGATATTAACTCCCGAGTCCATGGTTCCCGAAACTCAGCATCGTAAGTATTGGCAGCGATTTCTGTCCACTCGCTATCATCGTATTGTTTTTCTAACCATGCTACACAGTTTTGGTAATCATGTTCATGTCTACCGCCTACGTTCCATAAGGTAAATTCGTAAGTTTCACCCATCAGCTTTCTCCTTTTCATATAAAGCTTCTTCGTATATTTTATCGTATGCGTGTTTTAAAAACTTTGCCTTAGTTAATGGTGTTGCGTTAGTGGTTAGCCCTATATGACGTTTAACATCTTGGTAACTATGATTGTCATCAAGCCCCATAATTCGTAAACGTGACCAAAAGTCTAGGTGATTTTTTTCGGTAATATTACTCATACCTACAGCAATGGTCATATATATCATAGACTCAGTGCAGTTGTTAAGAATGTATTGCTCACTTTCGGGTTTTGTACCGTCATAGTTCCACAATGCTTTATAATCGCGTATATTATCAATTGACCATCGTAGCATGATACACCTCGTCTATGTGTGCTTCTAGTTGAGACAACACATTTCCTTTATTGCCTTTTATACCTAGTTCTTTTTTAACTAATGAGTATATAGAACCGCCCTTGCTTCTAGTTAGCCCTATGATTTCCATCTTTAATGCTGCTTTCATAGCCAGTAATCGTGCTAAAGGTATTTGTTTACCTGTTAATACTATAGAATCGTTCAAGTTATTCCCCTTATTTATATTAGTAGTAAATATATAATAAAATACATTAACTAGATTACCTAACATATTGTTAAATGATTAAACATCATCACTTATAGGTATGTGCCAAGGGCTGGCAACAGTCATCGAAGTGTTCGTTGCTGTATTTTCCTCACTGTCGGTTATGTAGTTCACAGGTTTCCATCGACTATCATACCATTTAGGCAAATCTATGCGAGACAGAGCTCGACCCAATGGTTTAAAAGCGGTGTAATGACCGTTCGCTACATGGAAAAACGTGTCTTCAGTTTCAGGATATATTGCTTTAGCCCAATACCAACCTTTACGTTCAAGGTGTGGTTTGTCTAAATATATGTAAACATACTCATGATACAAAGGATCAAGAGCTTCTACGAATGATGTAAGATCGTCATATATCTCTACTGGATCTTTATTAGTTCTTTCACACTCGGCAGGTAATCGTCTCAAAGAAGAAATACAACCAGAGTCTACTAATCTACGAGCCTTTAACATACTGCGATAAAAACCATAAAGCATGAAACCGTTGTGTTCTAGATAACTATCATAATGACAATAGCTTGCATGAACCTCGTTTTCGTTCCACGAGCTGTACGCAATATAACTACGAGTCCCCATCAGTTTGCTCCATGTATGTATAATCCCACTCACGACCTGCCATATCTTCAACCCATACTTCAAAGTCATCTTTTTTCTTGAGGTCTTCTGTACCTAAATCAGTATTCCAAGCATGGGTCATAATTCTAAGTAGTCCTAGGTCTTTGATAGCTGTTACCCATCTTTCGGTAAATTCTTTTCGGGTAGTTTCTACATCGTCACCCCACATGTTGGTGACTGTTATAGTACGCGTCTCGTCAGGTTGGCTAATCCGTACTTCTTCAATTTTACTCATACTACACCACCTTGACGATTATATCGTCTTTCATAATAATTTTAGCAAAAAACTCATGACCGCCACCTTGTAAGTGAGGTCGACGAGCACCGACAAAACTACCTGTAGATTTGTACTCATCACCGAAAATAGATGTTTCGACATAACTGAGTCGTTCACCGACTGCTTCTTTGAGCTGTTTCTTACTTGTATAGTTTAATAACATCATACGCTGGTTCTCCTTATATTTATTTAGCGTATATTAATAATACTAGGGATTATTACATCAACTAGCATGATGCGTTATCAGCTAATCGTCTTTTGTTCCGTAAAAGTATATGCCTAAAACAACAGAGATAGCGATGGCTAGCAATATAGAATCGTTCAAGCTTGCCAGATATGCTTTTTCAGTCAACTCTATCAAATAAAGTTCTTCGGGGTGTAGTTCATACTCCATTTTTAGTCATCATGTACAGTCTAGCAGGTATAACCGCGTTCACATTACAATCACCACAACACCTACCATCGTTTACTGGCTCTGCATTATGACCTTGGTCCCAGATAACTTCACCACTGTCTGTTTTTTGTACTTCTATTTCTTTCTCACATATACTACATTCCATTTTAACACCTCACTTTGGTTGAATGTAAACTTTTTGACTACTGATTCTTTTTGGGTTGTAAAGAACTGTTTCAGGTATGTCATGAACTATTTTAAAAACTTTCTGCATTTGCCTGTTAAAAGTTTGAGAGGGTCTCTCACCAGCTTTCATGTAGACAACCATATCTAATTCATGTAATAATATATCTTTTAATTTAGAGCTGGGCTTCTTCATCATTTAACCTCTGCAGCATATCATGCTGTTTATCTAGCTCTGCTTCCTCTAGTTCTAACTTGAGCTGTTTATGCTCAGCTTTTACTTCGTCGAGTGCTTTATGCGCAAGTGCTACAGCCTCGATAGCTTTATATAATTCTTGGGTTTGAAATTTATCTAGTGCCACGATATGCTCCTAAAGTTAAGTTTTAAATAAAATATAAGTATATAGTACAGGTACTGATCTACTAGGATAATGTTAATTAAGATAACCCCGACCACGACAAGGGATTTGGGACACTCGTGGTCAAGGTTAAAGAGGGTGAGAGGCTTGGGGGCTGGGAGCTTTTTCGCTAGACTTATGTTACCCCTCCACTTAGCGCGACCTGTTACGGCTTTTTCCCTTTAAACCCTACTGGACGTACCTCTCTTGATTGGGGAAGGGACAGGAGAATAATAACATATGAACACCCTCCCCCAAACAAACCTACTTGTACTTCATAAAACCTTTATCAAGGTCGTACCTGATGTCCTTAGCTTCAACTCTACGAGTTGCTAAAGCATCCCTTACAGTCATTCCACTCAACTCTTCATGACGCTCAGCGTTCTCCTTTGACCGAGCCATCTTTTCTTTATTATTAATAATAACACGATCAAGGTCTAACCCTTTGATTTGTGTGTTGTTATTAGACTTTTCAACCGCTTTCTTCAAAGCTCCTGGTGCTGCTTTAAATCTAGGTTTACTGATTGATGTAACTGTGTTAACTTTTTTCTTAGCCGTAGCCATTTCGCTTACCTCCTCTGGATTTTTCCAGGTTATGTTACGATCTTTATAAAAGTAGAACCCATACCGCATTCCACGCTTAGTTTCAAACTCGGCTGTAAACTGTATAGCCAGTAAGGATTTTACTTCACCTTTATGCCAATCGTTGTCATGATACGTAGTTACTAATACTTCATTTGTAATTGGCTGTTTCATATAGTTTATAACCTTAAATAAAGTATATAAACTGGTATAACCAAAGTAAAGGAAGATGTTATATCAAGTATCTATGCCAGCAATATGTCCAGAAGGTTCCATATAACCTTCATAATTTTGACCACTGTCTTTAAAGTACCACTCAAAATGAGCAGGATGCTGTAAAGACTGTAGATAGACAAATAATAAATCATATATCTGTTGAGGCTCAGACCACATGGTATCGAAACAATAGACTAGCTCACAAAACCTATCGTCCTCTTTATCGTTCTGTACGTAATTACTATTGTGTGCGTTGACCATAACACCCCAGTTTTTGACACACCAATCCTGACGCGATAAAAAACCATACTGTTTCTTTAAACGACGGAGAGTGAAAAGATCGATACAGTTTTCCATAACCCACTCTATCGTAAGTAATTCATTACCCGACGCTTTGAACACCTCACGGAAATAATAATAATCTGTAGTACCTATTGCAAATAATTCCATATCTGCTAACTCAGTAGGTATAGGACACAACCTATTGAAATCGAAAACACCTGAATCACCTTCTAAGAATTTTATAATTTTACTGAGTATCGGTTTAGTAGAACGTATAGTGATGATGTTAGCGCAGTCAAACTTCTGTGAAGGATGAGACATGAATAATATTCCTTATTATTTTAAAACTAGGTATTAATAATAACCTAGAACGTTTACATGTTAAGCATTTTCTTTAATGATAACGTCTTCTAAAATGCCTTTTTTATTTATTTTGTATGAGTGTACTTCTCTATTTTTATTCCACTTAGCTTTGTATTCTTGATCAATGGTATACTCTTTCAATTGTTTAGTTTTAGATATATCAGACGGTGTTTCTGTTATAGTACCATCTTTTTCCCTACGAACTACCCTACCACTTTTGAAGTGTGTTTCCATAATACCATTTTGTGCAACAACCATATTTACTTGTTTGTCCCAATCTTTTAGCTTTGTATCGTTTTCTGACATACTGCCTCCTGTTAGTTAAAGCGGATTGGGGAGCTCTGTAAACTGGCTGCAGGGTTCTGTTTACTTTCGAGATCTCTAGCCACCGAGCACTCCCCGAATCCTAGACTATATACTAGCCCTAAGTATATTAAACCTTAGAGCTATATGAAATAAAAGCATAGTCGTATTATAGATTATCAAGCTCTTCAGACTCGCCTTCTATAAGAGTTCCAGAAGGTAGTACGCCTCCTGTTTCATCGTATATTTCTCTCATCCTCTCTAAAATTTGATGTTTATTCATAGTCTCTACTTTGTTTACGACTATCTCACTACGAGTCACATACAATCCTGCTGCCTTGCCTCTGTTAACCTCAGCTGTAACTGCAGCAGACCACGCACCATTACGCATAGCCCCATCACGAATATCTTTGAGGTCGGTTAAGTGCGTAGATAAATCAACAACAGCTCTGTTTGCTGCTTTGGCTTGTAGTTCTTGAATACGTTTTTTAACAACAGGGTTTTTATCACTCGCTAACACAGTACCAGCTCGCCCAGCATTTTTACCGCTGTATCCTGCTTCTTGAGCAGCGTCTTTTTTCTTCATACCTTTCGCTACGTTCTGAGCAAATTTTTCTTGTTTAGGTGTGAGCTTTTTACTGCTCACGCTACTCTCCACAACCTAAATAATGTTTTATCATCTTTCAAAACTTTTCTGCTAGTGAATTTTTTATTGTTTCTAGTAGCATAGTTAGACGCAGCAACTCGCATCCGCTGTGCTTCTACCGCTTCATAACATCGTTCTATGCAATCACCGACACCCATTTTATGGAAATCATACTTATTATTTCTTGGGGTAAACGTGTCAGGGATAGGAATATTGTTTTGTATTTGATACATTTAAATCACCTTTCTATTTTAATTGAAGTCTTTTCGACTAATTCCTGGAACATGATTTTTTAATTGTTTTTCTTTACTTTTCACTTTTCTATATTTTTTAGGATAAAACTCGTTTAACATGTACACTGCTTGATTTATTTCTTCATAATCGTCTAATATTTTATACCCTAGTGGGTGACAGTATCCACCAGACCTACAATCTGTATAAACTTTTGCTTCTTCTAATATTTCATGAGGTACATGCAAAGTTTGTATTGCGGAAGCATCTACCCTTTGATCGTAAGTAACAGTGTCGTTATGACACTTACCAGTGCCGAAATCCATTCTATTTTGAGCATGAATCCATGATTGACCACACTCATCACTACAAAACTTCCTTCTTTGTCCTTTTAATTGATCACCACATTGTTTACAGATGTATGTATCTTTCATAGTATATAAAAGTATAACCTACAATATACTCGTATAAAAGCATAATAAAGCCCAGCCTGCGCATTTTAATCCTATCCTATCCCGACTGAGCAAAAGACAGGTGTGGGATGCGGATACTATGCTGCCTCAGCGTATTCTATGGCTTTATTCATAGCTTTCTGCTTGAGAGAAGCACGGTTCCCGAACCATGCATTATGTAACGACGCATCTCTATCGTGTCCCCATTTATGGTCCACCACAAAAGTAACAGCGTTCATAGCTCCCCACCAAGTACCTTTCGATGACTTGAGTCTTGCTCCTGGCTGTTCCTCTACTGCTTGGTGCACTAATGAAGGGATACGTTTAAAGTCATCAACCATTGACTGACGAGTAGCTATCGCCCTCACTTCTGTCATATTTTCTATCTCCTCTTGTGCTTTCAACAGTTCAGGTTGAAACACGTCGGCGATATAATTGACAACGGTATCCTTATTAAATTTCTTACGAGCAAGAAACTCTGCGCTTTCTTGAAACTCTTTCATACGGTCGCCAGCTAAACCTAAAGCTTCTTCAGCAGCAACGAAAACTTCAGAGTCTAAAGACCTAACGTGAGGCACTCTAAATGAGTTTTGTCTGTCACTAGACAGTGCCATAGTTAGAGTGTTGTTACAAACCACACGAATCGGTGTAAACTTAATCTCGTTAGACTTACCCCATTTATGAGACACACTTACTAATAAATAACCTAGTACACGGTCATCTCCTGGAAGTGTAAAGTCTTTACTGACATTAGCTAAACCCCAGACTTGTTCCCCACCTTTTAAAGCACCAGCAGTTTCCATAGCCATATCTCCCGCATCTGTAAACTTTTTGAAAAACTCAAAAGCCTCAGCGTTTTGCGTAGGTATGAACCGCTTACCACATGGTCCAAAAGTTTTATTATCGCTATCACGAGTGATAACATAATAATCAGGGACAGCGATTACGTCACTAGACGAATCTAAATCTGGCTGTTCGTGCGTAAAAAGATGACGTTTGCTAACTGACCAGTCAAGTCCAGCAGCAACTAGCATCTCTTGCGGTGATAGGTTAGGATCAACCTGTACACCTAGACCATGCCAAGGAACTTCCCCAGCGTAAGCCATTGTTTCTACTGCATGAGCCATATTGCTCTCCTTATCATAAATGTTTAGCTTAATTACTAAACATACCCTTTATATTATATATACGGTACTTATGATAAAAGCATGTTCTTAAAGATTATAACAGAGAGTCCACAACCAAGTATCAAAATCTATCACAGCAGTAACGTCTGTGTTCTGTCTGTTGGGGTATTGCCAGTCTTTACTGAGTACACTCAAGGGTAAACAAACTCGTATAGGTTGGCGATCGTATTTCCATATCAAGACAGGAATATTGCCTGCTCGTGCAGTTACCGTCTGTTTCCACCAATCTTGCTTATACCAGTTACCAGAAGCATATCGTTTACATTCAATAATGTGGTTCGGTAACTCTAAATCACCTAAACCTTTTTCTTGATATTGATCTAGATTTCTTTTAACCTTCGGTACATCTTTAAATTTATGGAATTTATTGCTGTTTTGTTCTAAGAACTCATTGATTTTACTAGCGATATCTCTTTCAAATGATGCACCTTTATTTCTTGAATTTATTTTACCCATTCTTGATCAACCTTATATCGTTTATGCGAAGCCACTCTCTTAATAAACTATTAGTTTCTTTTGTACTAGCTTCTGGGTAAGCCTTCTTTATTTTAGTTTTTGTTTGTTCATACTCTCGTAACCCAGCGTAGTAATCACCCTTACCTATTTTAGAAAATCTGATAATTTGCCATACTCTTTGTTTTGAAATGCCATATTTATTCCCTATGTCTTCTAATGTAATGTAGTTGTTTTTATATCTCATATAAATTTCGAAATATGCTTTTTTGAGTTCACTCCTTCTCACTAAAATACTCCCTATAGTCTACTACATGAGCCCAGTTTTTACCTATCTCCCCATCTACTTTATTAGGGACTTCCAACTTAACACAATCTCGCATTATTTCCATAACTTTTTCACACTCAAGTTTATCGGTAACAGATATATTTAATTCATCGTGTACTTGTGTATGTGCTAAAATACCTTCGTTGTATAAATCAAGCATAGCTTTCTTTGTCATATCGGCAGCAGAACCTTGAATTAAACGATTCATAGCTTTATAAGTAAACGCACGTTTTAACTGACCTCCATACTCCTCCAGAGCTTTATCGTAGGGGTATGGCATAGCTCGCCTATCTATAGGTTCGTACAGGTTAAAACGACACTTACGACCGAGTATAGTATTGACATACCCCCTATTTGACCCCTGACGAGCTGCAGAGTCTCGTAATCCACGGACAAAAGGTACTCGTTTATGATACTGGTCAAATAATACTTCTGCTTCTTCTGGGCTTATACCTAGTTGATTAGTTAGTTTTTCTTTACCCATACCATAACTCAATCCTAAGTTAATAATCTTAGCTTCCTTACGACTTATGTTAGCCATATCTGCTACTATCTGATGAAAGTCAGCATCACCTGAGTAATCTGCTGCTGCCTCTTCTGCGCCTTCTTGATGCGTTAATACAGAGTAGTGAACAGTTAGTCTAGGTTCTTGTTGGGAGTAATCAAAACAACCCCAGTGGTGACCTTCTTCGGGTATGAATAAACTACGAATCAATGGACCAACTTCTGGATCTCTAGCAGGCACTTGTTGAAGGTTAGGTTTAGAGCAACTAAATCTACCAGTAACCGTACCTCCGTCGTCAGACCTAAGAGGGTGTAGTTCCCCATGTATCCTACCGTCTACTAAATGTTCTAGTATCATCTTGTCTATAAATGTAGTACGTGCTTTGTTTAGTTTTCTTGCTTTAGCTATCGCTAGTGGTAGTTTGTGTGTATGCTCTTCAAGCCACTTAGCTTGGAAACTAGGTGCATTAGTTTTAGGTGTTTTAGGATAATCAAGACCTGCTCTGTCAAACACTTGTGATAAAGATTGTGCTGCCCATAAATCTGGTTTGAGACCATACCACCTGTGTATTTCTGAAGTTATTTGATTTTCTTTCTTACGCAACTGTGTTTTAACTTTTTGAGTTCTATCTAAATCAATACGGACACCTCGGTTACGCATATCTATGAGCACAGGTATCAATGAACTTTCTAGCTCGTATATTTTACTAACTTTTTCTGAGGCTATACCTTCCGATAGTTTTTGCCACAGTCTATATGTTAGATCTGCATCCTGCTCTGCGTAATTACCTACATACTCAGGCGGTAAACGATACATTTCTGCTTTCGGGTTTATACCGTACACCTGTGCAGCTTCTACCAACATTGACTCATCTTTTTCCTCATTTAGATACTCTTTACCAACTTTATTTAGAGAGTACCCATATTGATTCTCGTTAAGTAGTGGTGCTGCCATCATAGTGTCGTGTATCTTACCATTGATAGTAAATCCTTCTCTCATTAACCAACCTACGTCATACTGAGCGTTATGAAATACTTTTTCATTAGGTGCTTCTAATTGTTTTTTCAACCATCTATAGACTACTGTTTTATCTAAATTACCGCCCACCTCATGAGCTACAGGGAAATATGCTTTATATCCCTCGGTAGCTATCGCAATACCTATAATAAAACCTCTGTCCCTAAATGCCCATCCTGGACCATGGGACATGAGCCATGGATCTTTAGTTTCTAAATCAATAGCTATAGTTTTTTGACCTGTCAAATCAGGAAATGAAGTAGGTGGTGACCAATCTACCTCTGGTGGAAATAATGGATCTTGCATTAACTAATAGCCTCTCTACACATATTTTCTTTTCCAAAATGACACCACTTACAGCCGAATCTAGAAGGTTTAGCTGGGAACTCTGTTGCAGTAGTCATAGCCATAGCTCGGTTATGTATCCTTTCTTGCTTAAATTTTATACTCTGGGGTGTATAGACATATCTATCTATTTTACCATGGTCAACATACCACATCTCAGTGATGATACTTTCTAATTCGGGATATCGATTTAACGCTACCGCACCGTAAAACTCACACTGCTCTCTGTGTGACTCCTGATTGCCTGCGTATCTACCTGTTTTAAAGTCTATCACTCTCGCTTCTTTACTTAACCCTTCCTCATATACAAACGCATCTACTTTAGCTCTACCCCAAGTATCCTCGTCAAACCAACCTGTCTTTTTCCACTCGGTAGTTATCGCCCAATCACTTTCACATATAACATGACCGTGTAGGTATTGATCTTTTAGTAAATCAAATGCGTCTTCAAAGTCTGCTAACTCCTTGGGAATCTTTTCTAAATTACCGCGTATGTAGTCCTCACACATCTGATGGATATTTTTACCTCTTTCCATTGCAGGGTGCTGAGGCTCTTTAAACTTTTTTATAAACTTAAATTCTGCTTGCTTAGGGCATCTTTCATAACAGCCTAACCTACTATACGACCATTGTGGTATCATAGTTTCCTCTCTAGCCACTCTACACATGCTTTACGCCAGTCACTAGCTTGACAATTATCCAATATTTTTATACCTTCTTTTGAACTACCGCCTTTGTAAGCCATCCACGAATCTCGTATAGGAATAGCTACTTCTTGCCAAAACTTATCACACTTACGGTCTAATGGTTTATTACGAAAAAATAATTTTAATTCTAAGTCCCACGTGTATTTACTGCGTGAAGACATCATGGGGTATGCGCTGACTTCCCCAGACCGATATGGATTCATGCGTCGCATGCTATGTGGTAATGATTGCACATAGTAGTCTAGTATATCATCTTCAGCAAACTTCTGTAAAAGATCATCAAAAATATCTTTGTATGCATGATAACTATCACTCACTTGATAATACACACCTATGTCGACACCGATTCTACTTGCCATGTACTCTTGTAGCATAGACATATGTACTGCGTTAGCACCATAAGCTCCCCATATAACATCGTTAGATCTATTAGACACAGTCATATTTAACTTATTGTTTCGTATTTTAAAATATATGCAGGTATTACAAGGTACATCTTTACCGTTACGACCTAAATCTTGTATAGCCCACATCTGTAACACAGCTCTCCTATCCTCTGGGTTTTTTCTTAACATAGCTACAATAGTGTCTAATTGATCTGTATTAAAAAACTTGCGCCATCGCCACCCATATGCTCCCCATAAAATACGACCATCATCACTATAATTCCGCATGCTTTTAGCATACCACTCTACAGTTTCTAAATCATTACGACCGTGTAGCATCCACAACCCTTCCATAAAATGAAAAAACGGATTAGCGTTACGGTGCGACCAGAAAACTACTCGTTCATCAGGTTTTTTATACACCGTAGTTACAGGACACGGTGCTTCATACATCATACCGTTCCTACTGTCTAGTAATACTCCGCTTTGATCTAGATAATCTAGACCTCTAGGCAGGGCTTCATGTACATTTCTAACTGTTATTGTTTGCATGTTCTATGCCTTCCTTGTATGCTTTTTTCCACCCCACTATTACATCCCTACGCGGTAAACCATTCCACGCAGTTTTAGTTTGTTTTTCTACCACCCTAACACAACTAGGGTGAAGTTCATGTAGCCTATCAGCACCTGCGTTATGTACGTCGATAGTTCTCCACTCACTACAGCCACCGTCAGCATTAGAAGACTTTTGACCCTGAGCGTAAAAATAACTTACTCTACAGGCTTTACCTCGCCTAAGCAGTTGTAGTGATATATCAAAATCTTCCATCACCCGAGTTCTGCCCCACTCGATATCTTCAGGGAAAGCGTCTAGATTGTACGCCAATACTCTCATATATCTAGTATTTTCTACAGCTAACTCTTCTACTCGATTATTACCTTCTCTAGCACTTACACCTACATGAGCGTAACCTTGATCCATCCACTCATCAAGTAACCCAAATAAAGCAGGATATTCTTCTGGTTCTAGGTATCTTAAATGCCAATCGTCCGCGCTTTTACGGACATAAAACCGTAAATCATCGTCTAGCATAACTACACGTGAGTCTAATCTATGGCGTCGATCGGCTTGTTCTATTATGTACTTTCTTTTAGCACTAATACCTTTAACGGATGACGGAACTATAAACTTTTGTACTTCTGGGTATTTAGTGTACTTATCCTGCTCGTCTTCATCTATAGCTAGTATTACCGTGCCATCTTTGATCATACTTTCTGGAAACCACTTGAGTGTTTCTTGGTTGTCGGGTCTACCTCTTGTAGGGATATATATTTTCATTCACTTTCCTCTTTATTACTGCTTACATGTTGTTCTACTAATATTAAATATCTTCTTAAATCGTGTATGTCGTCTATGATACCTTCTGGTCTTGTATCGTTTTGTATAGCAGAAAATATATCAAAGTTAGATCCTTGGACCTGATTCTCTATCCTATCCCATTTACGAGCTAGCATCATAAAAGCACCAACACCACCACGTTTACGCCAACTATTTCCATAACTTTTTTCTGCTTCCATAAGTTCTTCTACATCTTGCTCAGCTATGTCTAGCATTTCTTGAAATTTTTTCTTCATATGCCTCCATACTCCTCTATAAGTTTACCGAGTAGGTTTGAACCACGTTTGTTAAGTGATTGATTTGCTAAGTATTCTACTCCATTGCTAAATACCGTGTTCATATTAGTATTACCCATCTTTCTTTGACGCATACAGAAAAATAAAAGCTCAAACATATCTGCTTGTTTGAATAAAATTGCTTCTTTTTTCCCTAGAACGTTACTGTAGTCTATACCTAGTTTCTTTTCGTAAGCACGTTCTATTGATTTTAACGATTTAACTAAATCAGGGTTGTCCCATTTGACTGGTGCTGGGATATCTCCTGTATATAGTTCAGCTATATCGTGTGTTAGTGCTTTCAATATAGCTTCCTTACTCACTGATTTGTCAAGGTACTGTAGTATCATAGCTACTCCCCATGAATGTGCACCTACTGACTGCTCTCCAATAGTTTCCAGCGTGTGATATCTTTTTATTGTACCACCGCGTACTACCTCAAATAAATTATCTAAATCATCCATACTTATATTTCGACCTTGGTCTACCTTCACCTAAACGTACTCTTTCATATTTATCAAACTCACACAAGCAATGCTCTATTTCTCTCATTTCTAAAGCTGGTAATGCTGGGTCTATGTAATCATTAGAAACATCCAGTAATTCTTTCATCTCTACGGTCAACTGTTCTTTCTTTATAGTTTGTTCTAACTTTCTGTTGTGTATTCTATTGAGCCCACGTTTCGCTCCTGGACCAGCATTAGCCCAAGTCATAATGTCTGTAGCGTTTTCTAAATGCTTTGTAAATCTTAAATCAGTTACAACCTCATAAGCCATAAAACCACTGAATCCAGCATAGGGTAAATACTCTTTCCAAGTTTTTTCTAAACTGTCTTCGTAAAGTTTCGGTGGGTTATTGAACAAAGGTGTGAGTATTTTATCTATAGTCTGTTCTACCTTAGTTCCTCCTAAGGTGCCAGTTAACATATACGCACCAGTGTATACTTTCTTTTTATTATTCATTCTATCCTGCATTATGGCTTTTACACGTGTAGGATCCCAGGAATCTGGAAAACCTATCGCTTTTAAAGTCGGAGGGTGATTTATTTGACGTGCTACAGACATAGCAAAAGGTAGGTGAGGGTGGTCTTTATATGGCTCTTTCCAGTTTTTCCTTATCCATATAGTAACCTTATCTAATTCCCTATAAACATTACAGAAACTATAAGTTTGTAATATCTTGTCCTCAGTCCAAGGCGGTTTTTGATTGTCCTGTCGGTTTAAATATATAAAATGTCTTTCGTTTATATAACCGAAAAAGTTTTCTACGTTATCCCACTTTGTATCTACATATACCATTCTGGTACTCCTCGTTTAGTCCACTTAGCGAAATGCTTTTCACCTATATAGTATTTACGATACGCTGTTATCGCGTCATTTTCAACCTTATACTCATCAGGCATACACTGAGGGTGCTGTTGTAACCCTTTACTTTCTATGTTAGGGTTAGGCAAAGACATAACTACGTCAGCTGATTTATGGTTGACGTTTCTATCATACCGCCAGCAAAACTCCTCGTTTAAGTATATAGTTAAATCTTTTAACCATAGCCAGTTATCGAGACTAGCTCCAGCCCAGAGAGTACAGGGGTGTTTAGCGTGTACAGGTTTATAGGGAGCAGTTTCATCATTACTCCATAACGCAGTACATAGCATTTGAGCAGATTCTAATATCATTTTAGATACGTGTTTATCACAGTGCATTTCGGCACAGGACTTTATAGTTTTATCGAGTTTAAATATATTCATATCATTTAGTTTACTTTACAAGTAAAGGGGAAGTATAGCATCCTCGTAATAATTTTAAACGAAAAGAAACTCTTTTCTAGTTTTTCCTCTCACTATGTGAAGATTAGTTTTAGTTCGTGTAACCCCTACATAAAAAGCACGACACTCATTATCTGGGTTGTTATACAGTTCTTCATACGTTTTAGTAGCTAAGTCAGTAAGTAATACAACATTTTCTGCTTCACCACCTTTTGCTGCGTGTATCGTATTTAATTTTATCTGAGATGAGTCTAGTTTTTCACCTTTTCTTAAACAAGATATAAGATATTCTCTTTGTGTATTTCCTATCAAATCAAAACATTCATGCCAGATTGAGTCTACTAATAAACCATAGTTACTTTTTAACCCTTGAATGTCTAATAAGGCTTCCGCATTTATCGTTTTAAGGGTTTTAAACCCTTTTTTGACACCCTTACCAGCCTTCATATACTTAAACACTCTGCGTATCCTTTCTGCGCTGATCTTATTACCTTTACGCAAGTGCTCCCAATCTTTTATAGCAGTCACTAAACTTTGTGACACAGACGGTTTATTATTTTTCTGAAACACTCTACCAATCATTTTAAGGTGGTGTTCTACATTATTTAATAGGTAGTTATTCCTAGCTAAGAATAACCATTCACCACTTGATAAATCTACATGCTCAAAATTAGTATGGTAAGTTACACTACCTTCTTCTACTCTAGGTTCCCAAACCTTTTCTTTCCTAGTGTGTATTCTGTTGACAACTTTTAACGCAACGTCATGTACTTTTCTAGGTATGCGGTATGATTGTTTTAAGTATGTATGATTACCCTGTAGGTTTATAAAATGTTCTACGTCTGCTCCTGCCCATTTATAGATAGCTTGGTCATCGTCACCTGCTATGTAAACATGTTTCACACCTTCTGCTAACTTCTCAACGCACCGCCATTGAAGTGTAGATAAATCCTGAGCCTCATCTATAATAAGAACTTCGAGTTGTGGTTTACCTTTTGAAGATACAAACATTTCTAACATATCTGTGAAGTCTGTTAAAAAATATGCTTCTTTATACTTTGCATAGTTTTTAATGAACCACTCAAAATGCATCCAAGATATATTAGAGTCTGCATTATTCCATATCTCTCTGTGTCCCATACACTGATTACGAGCCATGTTTTCTAGGAAAAGCATCCTATCGCCTTTACTAGCTAACGACATAATATTTTCTCCATCCCATGCAGAGTTTATACGCTCTCCTATGCTCTTACTAAAGTTTCGTAAATTACTTCTAGACATTACATCGCTTCTAGTCATACCTAACCAACCATAGCATAAAGAATGTAAGGTTCTAAAATAAGTTAATTCGTCTGGGTCATAACCGAACTTAGTTACTGCTCTGCTCAGAGCCTCGTTTGCTGCTTTCTTAGTGAAAGCTATATACCCCATTTTATCTGGTCTTACACCAGAGTCTAGATACTCTTCTACTTTATTTAATAAATAGGTTGTTTTACCAGTTCCAGGTGGACCAAGGACAATGTTCCAAGTCACAAGGTTCTCTCTGCAAAGTTTTTAGTGTCTAGAGATTCACTTTCTGTTTTATATTTAAACTCTTTAATTGACCAGACATTAGTTCCTCTACCCTTTATATTAAAGAACTTATGTTCAGCTTTTAGATCTCGTAACTTAGAAGCAATGCGGTTAGTTTCCATGTCTGTAAATCTATGCTTCACTAAATAATCTTTCAAGTCTTTGATTCTAAAGAAAGTTTTACCTTCTTCTGTGTACGGTTTACCCAGTAGTATCTCGTCTCGAGTATTAGCTTGAGCCATATCTGTGCAAAAAGATTCTAGTAGTTCCATAAACTGACCTTCTATGGTAACATCATCACTGACCTCTATGATTTCCATACCACTATCCATTAAGGTTTGTATCAAAGTTTGCCATGCTCTTTCTTGCATTTTAGGTGGCATCATATTAAGTATTTCCATACAAGCTCTCTGAAACTTAATTTGATTCTGTAGTTGTTCTGTAGTGAGTTCTAACCTTTTATCGTCTATCGATAAAAACCATAACGGTGGTTTAGTGTCTAATTTAGATAAACTCGAAAACGTAGGTGTAGCATTACTACCGCCTATCCCAAACTTACACCCACGACATTTAGCTACGTTACAGTAAGATCTAATAGGTTCGTCACTACACTTATAGTTGTATTCTTTTTTCTTGAGCGTACCTATCAGGGTCATAACTTCTTGTGCAGGTAGTGGTGGGTGAACATACTTACGGTTATATTCTTCTATGTCTATCTGCCAAGATTCAGGTGTAGACTTTTTAAGATACACCCCAACGTTAAACAATCCATTGTTACGAGTACCTTGTGGGAATCCTTGCTTGAGCAATACTTGTAAGCATGGTGGACCATCTTTTATATCGTCGAGTACAGGAACTTCTAAATTTGTTAATTCGTCGTAACTCAGTAATCTTTCTTCTACGAACTTTATAAATTTTTCTACGGTTAGTGCATCACCTTTTGGATTATATGCATAACGTAAAGATTCATCACCTTCAAAATACGGCATGTTTAACCAAGAACCTATGTCTCCTCTATCAACTAATACTTCTCGTTGTTTAGGAAATATTTCCACACCACCGTAACCTAGACCAGCAGATACTTCTCTAAGTTTGTCTTGCATGTCTCCTGCAGGTGCTTTATCTTTTAAGAAACAATATACATGAGCTCCACCGCTTTTGCTTCTACAAACAACTAGCGGTAGTTTAAATTCTTCTATCTTTAATACTAACTTTTTGATATCTAACGAGTAGGTGTCTATATCTATAGCACCCCACTTGACAAGGTTTTCTTCATCTATAGGAACTACCCCTAAACCTTCTGTGCCTTCTACATGAGCCTTCCAGTGTTTTACAGTAGCGCCAACAGTTTTTATAGTTTTAGCAGTGCCTTGTTTCTTTTGACCAAAGGATGTATTGTTAACAGTAAAACTTCCATGAGCTCTTGAAGATCCATAAAATATCTCATGTAATTTTTCTGTAATATCCAACTAACTCTCCCTTTTTAGAGTATAAAACTGAGACCCTCTACCCTCCTTTACTTCTAAGAAAAAGTAAAGGATCGTCAGTTTGTGTTATTTAAAACGGTGCTTCGTCAGTGCTTACTGTCGTTGCAGGTGGAGCATCTACATTTACAGTTTTAGCAAACTCTCTTGCTATCGCATATAGACTCATCTCAGTTTCTGTAATAGGTCCAAGCAACTCTATGTTCCAACCGAACCAAGTACCACGGTCGTTAGACTCTTGTACTGTAGTCAGTTTATACTTATGACTGTATGACGGTGGGGTAAATACATTACCCTCACTACCTTTTATCTTAATACTAGACATAACAGAGTTCCAAGTACGAGACTTTTTCAACTGTGTGTTAGACATAGGTATCATAACTTGTTGAAACGAATCACCTTCGAGTGTTAACGCATAGTGAGTGGCAGAAGTTTGTATGTAATTACCGTTAGGCAACACATCTGCATACCTCTCATCTTTTGTAGTTTGACCTAATATACTTGCGTCTGTGTGTTGATTCACTAAACCACCACCACTTTCACGAGGTTGCCATTCTAAGTACATACGCTTATATGCCACAGGTAAAACTGTCAAAGGGTTATCTTCTGTATATAACTGTTTAGTAACAGTATTTACAATATCACCTGCTGCAGCACCGTCTATATATCCACCATCACGTTTATTTACCTCTGGGCTAAGTGCCTGTAAGATTTTTAAACGAGGGATAGTAAAATCCTCTGGGGTCATGTGTTCCATACCACCACCAGCATCTGCTTCAAACGCAGAACCGACAGCAATATCTGTAGACTTTTTACTAGCTACTTCTTTATTATCACTTTTCTCTTTTTCATTGCTCATTACTTATTTACCTTAGTTTTTTGACCTATATAAACATTAAAGGTATCTAAGGGTAGGTCGTTCCCTTGTTCTACCTGCTCTCTGACAAGTGCTTTCAAAGTCATAGGCTCTACCCACTTCTTTTGAGTAAGTGTATGCCCATCTTTTTCTAGTTTTGCCATGAGTTCTTGGGCTACTTCGTCTTCACCTCGACCAAAGTTAGCTGAAACTGTGTTTTTAATAACGTCACCTAAACCATTACTTTCAAGCCAATTAAAGCATACCTCTCTATTGTCAGGAGTTATCCTAGCTGAGTAATATGGTTGAATAGAAAGTTTAGTTCCGTCGAGTAGTTTAAACTCGCTTATACCTACTTCTCTTAATTTATCAGGTATGTCTTCTTCACTTAATTTTTTATAATCTGCTTTTAACTTTTTAAGTTTCTTTTCCTCATCGTCTATGAGGCTTGCCATTTCTGTTAACTTTTTCCCTAGAGCACCTATGTCTCCAAGGTCTTTTAAACCTACACTGGCTTTTTTAGAATCTTCTTCGAAGATGTGGTCTGGTATTCTCATACTGGTTCCTTATTAATCGTTAATTGTTAAAGGCGGTGTGTCTATATTTTATAATCGAGTATAGGGTGTTTTTACGGTATAGTTATATAACTCGATTAGTTATGGTAAGCTAAGACTTATGGCGCACCGCCGACTACCTATGCTACTACTAACTAGCCCTATTAGTATTATATAGATTTAAAAATTTATAAAGCACTTATGCTAAAATATTTTAAATATAGTAATAATCTAATAATGTAAACTTCGAAACTCTTTACTATCGAGAGTTTTACTCTGATATTAGCTATCCTATTACCCCCCTATTAGCTATTAGCAAAGTAATGCTAAAACATGATGCTAGTTACTTACTTATTAACTAGCTTATACTTATAACTTACTTATATAAAGGACTACTCTTGACTCAGTTTTACTTCAAAACTAAACCGTATGACCATCAATTAGATGCACTACAAAACTCTTACGATAAAAAGAATTTTGCATTATTTATGGAGATGGGCTGTGGTAAATCTAAAGTAGTTATAGATAATTTTGTTTATCTACATAAAGAAAAGTTAATAAACGGTGTTTTAATCTTAGCTAACAAAGGTGTTTACGACACATGGTACAGCAAAGAGATTCCAATACACTTACCAGAAAATGAGTTAGAACCTGTTGTGGTTAAATGGTCTAACTCAAGCTCTAAGAAAAACCTAGCACAGTTACAATCGTTATACGAAGACCCAGACAAACTTAGTATATTAGTTATGAACACTGAAGCATTGAGCACGAAAAAAGGTACAAAGTTCGCTACTAATTTTCTGTTCAACCGTAAAACTATGTTCATAATAGATGAAAGTACAACTATAAAAAACCATCAAGCTAAGAGAACTATGAACGCGGTTCGTATAGGTAAATACGCTTACTATAAAAGAATACTAACAGGCAGTCCAGTAACTAAAAGTCCACTAGATTTATATAGTCAGTGTTACTTTTTAGACCCAGCATTACTGGGGTTCAATAGTTACTATGCATTTAGAACTAGATATGCTAACTTGGTAGAAAAATCTGCAGGTGGTAGGTCATTCAAATTAGTCACAGGTTATAAAAACCTGAATGAATTAAATGAGTTAATTAACGCATTTAGTTACAGGGTACTCAAGAAAGATTGTTTAGACCTACCAGATAAAGTTTATCTCAAACGAGTTATACAAATGACAGATGAGCAGAAAAGAGTTTATAAAGATCTACAAAAGAAAGCTCAATCTTTACTCGGTGGTAGTAAAGTTACTATCACACATTTGATTACTCAAGTCATAAGACTACATCAAATATCTTGTGGCTTTATAAAATTAGATAACGGTACATTAACTGAACTACCTTCTCAAAGGATGGCTGAGTTATTAAGTGTGATAGAAGAAACAGACGGCAAAGTAATAATCTGGGCTAACTACAGACATGACATACAAAAAATAGAAAAAGAACTTACAAAGCTCTACGGTGCAGAGTCCGTGGGTACTTACTACGGTGACGTCAGTCAAGAAGATAGAGAAGATGTTATCAATAAATTTCAAGATAAAGAACATCCTCTTAGATTTTTTATAGGTAATACACAAACAGGCGGTTATGGTATCACACTGACTGCTGCAAGTACAGTAGTGTATTACTCTAATAACTATGACTTAGAAAAAAGGTTACAGTCAGAGGACAGAGCGCATCGTATAGGTCAAACTAATAAAGTTACTTATATAGATATTGTTTGTGAACGTACAGTAGATGAAAAAATAGTCAAAGCATTACGTCAAAAACAGAATATAGCACAAACAGTACTGGGTGAAGACCACTGGAAAGATTGGTTATTATAAACCTAGAGTAGCTATACCACCATAGTTCATCATCATACGACCACGACCTAACCTAGCTCTACGATTTCTTTCTATAGGAGACATTGTTGTTTCACTCGCTGATGACATTGATGGTAATCCTGTTACTGGAGCTGGAACATTATACCCAGACACTAACTCAAAGTTAGTAGGTATTGGGTTTGGTTCAACTCTTGTACTCATCGGAGCATTTGCAGGTGCCATAGCTCCACCGAAACCTATTGAAGCCTGTAGTTCTGCTAATCTTCTAGCAGTTTCTTCGCGAGTAAGAGGTGTATTACCTGCACGCATCGCATCAAACTCAGCATCTCTGATTGCTTTGTCTATGTCGTATTGACCTGATTCAGTATATTCATTACGCCCTGATTCAAAACTAGAACCAGCAGCACCATACAAAGTTTGCATAGCACTTGCTAAATCGTTTCTTCTGCTCGCTTCCATCTGTGCGTTAAATGTTGCAGAATCTACTCTTTCAGGAGGAGGAGCATCTGGGTCGAACTGTACTCCTGGACCAACACCACTAAATTTAGTAGGCATAGGTGCTAAAGTTGTTCCTGACGGTACTTGATCTTGTTCAGGATCTATCTCAAAACTTTTTTCATACGATTGAGCTTGGTCAGTTACAAACATATCACGAGCACTTATAGGTGCTTGAAAACTTCCTAACCCACCGCCACTAAGACTACCGCCCATATTGACTGCTGCACTTGCTGCTCCAGGGACACCATACATTGTTTCTTTACCTGTTAAAGACTCTGTAAGTGGATCTGTAGTAGGTTCAGGGGTCGGTACTGGAGCAGGTCTATTAGCAAAAAAATTACTACCAAAAGTTTCTCTCTGCCTAGCATTCAAACCAAGTTGATCTGGTATAGGCATCTGATTAGGTGCTTTTGCAGTGATTAAATCTTCTGTAGTGAAGCGACTAGTGTTTTTAAAATTATCCATGAAGTCATCACCTACAGATGGCAATCCTTCTCTGCTTTTCATATTAGAAACTATGTCTGCTAAAACTCCCATTTACTCTCCGAATCCATATTGTAGTGGTATATTTAATTTCCTAGTGACATGACCGCCACGGTTTAGTTGTAGTTGTTCTTCGTCTGGTACTTGTAGGTTAGGTTCATATAGAACTTCTAGTGGTTGTGTTTGAGACTGTGGCTCATCGTCAGTAAAAGCATCACCAGTTTCTCTGCCAAACGCTCTAGCTAAAACACTACGATCTGCTTGATTCATTTGTTTAGATTTTTTAATAGCATCATAAAGTTTATTTGGGTTTGTAAGGAGATCCATAAATCTAGCTTTTTCTGTGTATGCTTTTGCTACTTTTAAAGCAGTTAACATACGACCTTCTGTAGTAAATAGACCTACATATGTTCTAGCACCTTGGTTGATTATATTGAACAAAGTTGATTGTTCTGGTGCTAAACCAGCAACATTAACCTCATCAAATACTTGTAATTCTTCACCAATACCTTTTAATTGCCTAGGAAAGTCTGGACCAAACCACTCAGCTAGTTGTGCTGAATAATCATCTGCATACGCTATTAATTTTTTACCGTTAATCGCAGATCTACCTATCACTAATTTTGAATCATCTGAAACTTCGTCAAATATGTCTTTAGCAATATATCTTTTGTATTGTTCTGTTAACTCTCTGCTCCTACCAAGTGCTTTTCTGAGTTCAGCAGTAACGCTTAGTTTGTCTTTTGACCATGAAGAACTAAATATTGCTTCTGGACTATCTGTTTTTACTATATTACGCAACGCTCCTGTGCTGTCAATAGCATTACGTGCTGATTCTAGTTCTGCTTGATTACGTTTAAAAGCTCTTATAAATTGTTCGGGATTTAAAAAATCTGTTAACTCGTCTTCGTCGAAAAATCTTTCTAACAGTTTACGATTATCGTTCATAAAAGAATCGTATTCTTTACCGCCTTTTGGTCGTAGCAAACCGTCAGGATTAGTATCATCGACTACTTTACTGAAAAAATCTCCACGCAGACCTTGACGTATAGCTTCAAATGCATCAGCATTTTCTGGGTCTAAAATTTTATTCAAATAACTTGTGTCTTTATTACTACGCAACACACTCAGTAATCGATCATACGCTTGTTTATCACCCAGCTGATATAAGTCTGAACTTGATTTTTGTAGGTCAGTTATCTGTTTTATTATATTATTGTCGAATGCTGCGTCAGCTTGTTTGTATGCATCTTCTGCTGCATTAAATGTTTTTAATGCTTTAGGATCCCCATTCTTTAAAGCACCTACACGAATTTGATCCATAGCATCTCGTATAGTTATAAGATCAGAAAAATCTCCACCCTTGCTCGCTATCGCATTTATATTACTTTGCAACTGACGAATGTCACCTTTAAACTGTTTAAAATTTTTCTTGTTTTTTAAACCACCTTTTAATGTTGTGGCTATATCTAGTATTTGTTTGTTAGGTAGACCAGCTTGACTTTGATTTGCGATAATTTTGTCTAACGTTTTTTCCATCACAGAATAGTCAAAAGGTTTAGCATTACCTTTGAAACCTGCCATTTTATACGCATCGTCGTAGTCTGAATTGACTTTATCATACCTAGCTTGTTTAAGTTGAACAGTAGCATCACGGAACTGTTTTCCAGCTTCATCACCACTTATCCTACCGCTAGTAAGATTACTTAACATTTCATTTGCTTGTGTATCTAGGTCTGCTATTTTTTGATCTATCGGTACTGTTTGTCTTGCTACATCTGTTGCTACTGCTTCTTGAATATCTTGACCAGTTTGTTGTCGTATATATAAATTAGCAGACTCTTCTGCTTGTGCTCTTGTTACTCCTTGAGTATTTATAAGATTGTCTACTATTCTAGTAAACAATTCTTCTTGATTCGCATATTTTTCCCTGAGTTTTTTACCGAAAGGGGTGTCTAAATTTGATTGATTTTTTAAATATCTTTCTACGTTTGCTGCTCCTGCTGCGTCTACACTCATCACTACTTGAGGAGAGGTTAACTCGTCAGGATCTACAACTCCGTCTTTCGATAGTTTTTCATATGCTTCTATGAATTCGTCTTCATCAATAGGTACAGCACTCATTCCTCGACCTTTCCACATTTTATAGATTTTATACGCTGTTCCACCAGCAGCACCGAATGCTCCAACTAAACCAGCTTGTTTCATAGATTCCATATTTATATCGTAACCAACAGGTAGATAACCTTTATCTTGCATACCCTCTAAAGCATTCATCCTATAGATGTATGCTCCCATTGCTTCTGTAGCTACACCTATAACTGGATTTCTTGTTATACCAGCAGCAATAATAGCTGGACCAATTTCAGCAGCAAACGGTTTCATGAATGCTGTGAAATCTCCCATGTTCATTCCAGGAGGATTTACTGGTCTAGGCTTGCCTGTAAATGGATCGTTAAATATGTAGTCTTTAGTAAATGGATCTACTCTAACATCCCAATTAAACTGTGGGTTAGTAAACCCTGCGTCACGATAGTTATCTTGTAATATTTTAGTTATAGAATCTGGACCTTCTTTTGGGTCGTTTCTTACATCTTCAGGTAGTAACTCTAAAGTTTCTATTGCTTTTCCAGGAGTAACTTCTACATCGTAATCTACACCACTGTATTGAGAAAGAAACTGAGGATCCATTTGTGACATAAAATCTTTCGTTACTAAAGGATCTCCTGCTAATATTCCTTTTTCTGCTGCTTCACGAACATCGGTTGAAAGTTTTGATGTAGGTTGGTAAACTCCAGGAAAATTTACAGGCTTGTAACCATACTGGCTCAGTGCATCTGCTTGAGGTTGTGTAAGACTGTCTTCATTTAATTTAGGAGAATTAGCAAGTTTACTATCTAGTGCCTTATCTACTGATAATGGATCTAGTAAAAAAGCAATTTGATCAGGAGTCATTTGGCTCATTGAATTTGTGCTCTAACTTTCAGATAATTTTTAAATTGCTCGTATGCGTCTGGGTAATTTGTTTGATACGTCGCACCTAAAGTTGGTTGGCTAACTAATCTTTGATAAAGTTCTTCATTACTCATTGTTCCTATACCACTCGCAGTTCCTGCGCCTTGTGGCAAACCCTCAAGTGAGGTACTGGTTCCTGGACCAACGTTACTGGGGGCTCTTCTATCCCTATTTTTCACTAAATCTCTGTATGTGTTTATACTTTTATCACTACCTCTGTTTATAGGTATGCTGTCGTAACGTTCCATATTTTCATCTGAAAGAACAGTGTCGATAAATCTGGTTTTTACAGGTTCGTAAGGTACTCCTGATATTAAACCTTCTTCAAATTTTTTAGCTTCACTAGGGTCTAAAATATATGAGTTATTAAATTCTTTTGCACCCATAACATAACCGTCGTATTTATCTACTGCGCCTTCTACTAGATCATATACTTGCTGTTCAAAATCTTCAAAGGTACTAGCATTAGCACCAGCTCGGTTAAGGAATCTTTCAATATCTTTATCTGATATATCTCGACCTTTTTGATTATCTAGCGCAGCACTTTGTAGTGCGAGAGTAAATATTAAATTTTGTACTCTTTTAGTATCTAGTCCAGAATTTTTTAAGAAATCGTAAATACCAGTGTCTTCAAAAGTTTCATTAAATTGGTTTCTAAAATCACTCGGATTTGTAACTTGTTCTCCAGGATCTCTTTTACCATTGTTATTTGCATCATTAAAATAATCAAACTGACCGCTGTCTAAAATATCATTTAATTGTTCAAATTGACCTATAACGTTTTTACCGAACTGCGTGAGCCCAGTAACTGGATTACCGAAAGTAACATCTTGATCTCTAGCTCTAGCGTCATCTATTATAGTGAATATTTTATCTGTTGTATTTAAAATATTTCTTGTTCCTGTATTTATTGATTGTAAATCAGCCTCTATTTTTTGTTGTTGTTTATTAGCTTGATCTATAGTTAATGATCCAGCCATACTTAACTGAGGTCTTCCTTTTTGGAAACTTATTTCACCATTTGCTCCGTAAGTGAAATTGTAATCTTCGGTGAGTGGTACTAAATGTTCATACCCTTTACGTGCACCTTTATTTTTACCACCTATCAAATTACTTTCTAGTGTAAATTCAGGTCTACCAGTATAACTGTTCAGTGCTTGAATTACTTTTGCTGTACCTATTTTAGAATACTCCATTCCTGGTTTAGCTTTTAAAACTTCTTGAAGTTCAAAATCAGTTAAAGATTGGATCTTACCTTCTATCATATATTGATTTCTACCCTTCATAGAGTCGTGTCCAGGAGTGACTATGAATCCTTGATTTGCTAATCGTGAAGCAGTTTGTTGATTATATAAACCTGCTGCAGCACCTGCTGATGGATCTGGTTTACCGTCACCGTCTACGTCTGCGTATATTGTGTAGGCTTTCATTTCACCTGAATATGGAACTGCTCCAGGATACATGGACACTTCTTGATCTGTCAAATATTCTGGAAACTCTTGTCCAGGGATAGTGTATGGTTCTCTTTTAGATTTTATCAAAGCTGTCCTTAAACTGTTTCTCTCTTTAGCACTAGACAGCATAAGATTAGCACTAAAATCTTGTATTCTTTTGGCTTTGTTTATATCAATACTTGCCATAGCGTCTTGATATTGTTTCTTTTCTTTAGCTGAACCAGAGGCATAATTCAAAAATGCATTAGATAAAGCAGTACCCCAGTCATCGCCTTTAGTACCTGAATTTATAAGAGCAGCACCTGCAGCGAGATAGGGGAGTGCTTTGTCGGGTTGGGGAACTAACTTTTTAATATCGTCTGTGTCTAGATATTCTTTAAATGCGTCTAAATATATTTTATTAGCGTCTGCTTGACTTTCAGGATCTACTCCGTAAAATCTATTAATTTTATCCATAGTGCTGTAAGTATCTACCCCACTTTGAGTTACTTCCTCACCGTCTCTTTTTGCTGTACCTAAAGTCATCGCTTGGTTTAATTTATCTACAAACGTCATCTCACTTTCTGGTTTTTCGTTATCAATATCAAGTGTTTTTCGCATTGTGTCTGCTACATTTGCTTCTAACTGATTAGTTTTCGAAGTAGCTACACCGCCAGCCATCTCGGTTATAGTGCTGTCTAAACCAGAATTAACAATACCAAAATTTTGTTGACTCTGTAGATCGTTTGAACCCCTCACCGAATCAGCCAGCAACGCTTGTATAACTTCTGGAGGTTGTGCTGTTATTTGAGCTATCTGATCCATAGACATTCCATTACGTGCTAAGTCAATTACTTGATTACGCATCGGGAACATTAAATTTGCTGGTCTTGACATATTTACACCAATGGTTGTTGATTACCTTGCATAGCACCGTATGCAGTAAGAGCTGTACCTATTCCTTGCATAAGTGGGTTACTAGGATTACTAGCAGAAGTTGAGGACATTTGAGTACTACCTAGTACTGGTGCGTATGCTGCTGCCATGTTACCGAATTGTCCAATAGTATTAGTCGGTAAGTTATAAGCTCCAACAAAGTTACCGTAGTCTAGATCTAATCCTGCTTGATTAGCTCCCTGCTGCATACCGCCCATACCATACATTCTAGCTATATCAGTTCCCATTAAACCTGACATTGCTCCACCTAAATTACCTATTTGAGCACCGAAGTTTGATCCTAGTTGACCAGTTTGAGCTCCCATTCTAAATGCGTCGTTACCTGCGCCAGCGTATAGATTACCTAGCGCACCACCTAGCGCACCCATGCCTCCTGCTGCAGAACCCATCATCCTAGCTTGGTTTGCTTGTCTACCTTGTTGGGATTCAAATGCAGTTTGAGCTCTGTTTGCTGCAGCTTCTTCAGCTTGCATTCTTAGTGAGCCTATCCCCTGCATCGCACCTCTCGCTATATCAGACCTAGCATCACTTCTTTGTATTCCGCTTCTATCACCGAATCCTGCACCTTTACCTATTGCTAAAGCTCTATTAGATATATCAGTTTCTGCTAATCTTCTTGAAACATCATCAAGTGCTTGGTCTACTACTTGGTCTTGGTATCTGTTAGAAAATGGTGCTATATCATCTGCGGTAAATCCTTGCATCGCACCTTGCCCAAGTGCTACTGCGTCACCCAACATATCTATACCTGCACCTATCGGAGCAGATCCTTGCTTGATAGCTTCATCTAATAATCCAGCGCCAGTACTATAAGCTCCAGTTACATCTGCTAATGCACCTTCGGTTATATCTTCTGCTCTATTTATGTATGGACTATACGCACCGACTCCTTCGGCTGATAACCGCATCGCTTCTATTTGTGCAGGTGTAAAATCAGCTATCCTTTCACCTTGATAAGTAAATGGATTAGCTCCAGCTACCCCAAAACCCATCATTTTATTATACAGATCTTGATTTAACAGAGGCATGATTCCAGGAACGTTTTGTCCTGGAACACCACTGAAAAAATCTGCTAAAAATTGAGGAGGTAGTATCTCATTTCGTTGATACGATTCTTCTACTGCCATTATGCTCTTCCTAACCCCATGCTCATTGCTTTATTTTCGTTAAAATTCATAAAATCATATAACCGTTCTATGCCCTTGTCGTGGTCTCCGTCACCTATACCTTTAACGCTCTGTTTAGTGAGCACAAACTCACCGTCTGCTAATTTAGCGTCAATAGTATCTTCATCCCCAGATCCTTGTGGGTCTACAGTAGCTCCACCAGTTTCTCTTAAATCTATATCCCCACCTTTATTGAACGTAGGGAACATTAAATTTACATAATTTTCGTCTTCGCCTGCTGCTTCTCTAAAAAACTCAGCTACTGCTGGATCAAGAGAAGCTATGGCTTGTGTTGGTAGTGTCCTGTTAGCTGATTGAAAACTAGGAGTAGAAGAACCTGTAACTTGGTATTGAGACGGTGTTATCGCTGGTGTTAAAGGGTTTTGTAAATAGCCACCTAACGCACCGCTAGGAGCAGGCATCGTACCTCTAGTTTCGTCTGGGTTAAATGCACCCATAGCTGTCATTGCTGTGGCACCTGCACCTAATTTTTCTAAAGCACTTAACTCTTTATATCTTTCACCTAGTTTAAACCCTTCTGGTAATGTAGCGTCTGTGAGTGCTGCTCGCCCTGATGCGCCTATATCTTGAAATATACTACCGATACCTGATCCACTGCCAGGAGTTGGTCCAGCTATATTGCCTTTAGCAAACATAAATTCTTCACCGAAAGGATTAAGTGTACCTATACCTTCACTGAAAGTAGTTTCTCCGAAAGTACCGCCTTGTATTCCTGCGCCTTGCGCAACACTACCGCCAACATAAGAAACTGCTGTAGATTGAAGTATATCTTTTCTATTACCACCCGCAGCAGCAGTACCTATCCCACCACCTATCGCAGCACCTGCTGGTCCACCGACAGCGAAGCCTATAACACGACCTACTGTCGGTGCTATCTTTTTAAGGGTATCACTGAGCCACCCAAACTCAGGTGCTCCAGTTATCGGGTTTATAGAGTTATCATAATGACCTACGGTATATCTATTAGGATCAGTTTCATGCCTTTGAAAAGCATCGAACAAAGCTCTTTTTAATACTGGGTCAGTTGCTATTGGTCTGGGTAAAACCATTTCACCAGCAGAAAGATGACCAACCATAGTGTCTCCAAATCTGCCGTGTATCGCAATACTTTCTATGCCTTGTAAACTCATGTAAATAGTTTACCTCTTTTTAATTCGATTGTATATTCTAAACACCAACTTTCTTCATAGCGTCTTTATGGGATTGTGTGAAGGTGACACCTTTATTCATTGCTGTTACCATGTTACTGACGTGTTTTTTAGTATGGTGCTTTGCGTGTTTTTTCAAAGCTGTTTGTTGTCTTTTGTTAAGTTTATCTACTTTTACACCTTTTATCTTCATATCTTCCTCTATACGTTTATTGTTGTTGAACCGCCTAACTTTAATGTAACCTTCCCTACACTAGCTACTGCTTCAAAACCACTAGGTGTTGTAGGTGTTGAAATATTTTGCCAGTATAATCCTTCATAAACCTGTAAAGCACCAATGTCCGTGTTCCATACTATACTGCCTTCATTGAATTTTAGTTTATCCCTTTCTGTTGTGTTTATTTGCCTTATATTATCAGGATCAAACTCTCCTAAATTTATTTCTAATATCCTAACTAATCGATTGTATGTTGATCCACTGACACTTTCTTCCATTTCTATGGGAAGTCTGGTTTGTAATAATTTGCTCATCTTCTACCATCTGGTCTAACTTCCATTCGAGTAGCACCTAGTCTCCATCCTGTAGCTGTATTACCGTTTACATTATCATCGTCAGATTCTACACGTAAAACAGCCTGTCTACCTCTAGCTCTTATGTGTGTCTGTTGCGTATCACTCGATACAGAAGAGGTGTTTGATGTAGTGAGGGAATCTCCTGGAAAATTACGAGTTTTTAAAACTAAATTAACTGTTCCACCAGAACTATTCGCTAAAAACTTAAAGTCTGGAATCATTTTTGATATGAATGCATATTGTTCTCCGTCTGCTATATCAAAATCGCTAGATTCTATAAACACATTAGTCATAGGGCTACCATCAGCATCAAAACCTGATTCATGGGTGTAGAGATAATTGTCCGTCGTAGCTCTAGGAGAACTTGATACACCAGAGTCAATCCAAGCATGTCTCACTAATTGACCATAAGTCCACACGTTTTCAGCATAGTTATAGGTCACGTATCTATCTATCTCTTCACTGCTTGAAGAACAATAAAACCAACCTACTTCGTCAAATTTAGTGTTAGTAAAACCAAAAGTTTTAAATCCTTGACCTGAGTTAAAATCATCAAAAACGTAACTTAAAACTGTGCACGGCACTTTTTTTACCGCACCAGTATATGTGTAAAAATTATCATAACCCATCCAAAACACCCCAGTAGGAGCAGTAACTGCTGCTTTCGGAGCCATTAAACCTGTGTTTTCATTAATAAGATTTATGCCAAAAGTAAACGGTGGTCCAATAAATTGCATACTGTATAGAGCTGTGTCTGTCCATATTAATAACTCTTGCCTAGATTTCACTGCTCCGATAATAGAGCTACCGGAATCTAAACGTAAACTGCCAGCAGTGTTAGTAGACAGTGCTTCAAAATCTAAAGGATTTTCTTGATCACTAAAAGCTATCAACATAGGATCTATAGCACCGCTGCGAGAACTACCGTCCATAGGATCTGCACCTAGTACAATTAAATGTCTGTCTTTTTCAGATGTAATAACTTGTAATCCTAGTGTTGGGACATTAACCGCTCCAGAAGTAGTAGCAAGTTCATCAGCTCTCGTTGATATTCCGTTATTTTCCACCCATCTGTATATACCTCCACCTCTTGGATTCAAAATTAAATCTTCTCCAAAATTATCATGTGTCCATAACCTTAATTGATTGTTTGCAGAAACAGCACTAGAGCTACCAAACGTGCTGGCACCCCAAGTACCGACACCCCAACCTGTACTTTGAATATATGTATCTAGACCTACGTTAATTTGATAACTGCCATCAACACCAGAACCACCGTTACCGCTATCACTACTGTTAGCTGTGACTGCAGCACCGTCAGTATCTTTAGCCACAAAAGTATATGTATTTGTACTAGGGACAGAAACTATTTGATATTCTTGGTTTAAAACCGCAGCAGTAACCACACCCCCAAGACTGACAGCCCCAGAAATAGTGACGAAATCATTTGCTACAGCTCCGTGCGAAGAATCAGTAGCTGTGATAGTAGAACTGCCATTAGTAGCAGAAAATGTAATACTGTTAGTGGAAGTTTTTCTTATAGGGGTGATATCATTAAAGTTATCACCTTCTTTAATATAGTATTTTAAAGTTGTTCCTAATCCTAAAAATTTAGTTCCAGATAAAGCAACCCAAGCATGTAACGCTCTAGCTTTGCCTAAGAATGTCTGTAGTGTGTTTTTAGCCCAGCCTCCTATTTTTTGAGGTCTGCCATTTTTAAAACGAACAAGATTAACATCAAACCAACCTCCTTCGTTATCGTAGTCAGTTCCTTCTCTATTTATTCCTGGACGAAATATAAATTTACTTAAAGGCATTTTACCCCTCTACCATCATATCTTTTAATCTAGTTGCTCTGGGTCCAACTTGTCTAGCCCATTTTGAATCTAACATCTCAACACCTGCTTTAGTGTAATCTTTTGACTCAACCGCACCTAGAAAGTTTTTAAAATTCATTAACCTACTAAGCCCTAAATTAAAACACATATTAATCATAACTCTTTGACGAACATTAGATAAACCTTCGTACCAGTTAAAAGTTCTTTTTAATTCAGACACACAATTATCTATATCATTAGCTAATAAAAAATCAGACTCGGCTTCACTTATACCTACGTCATCTAAGTTTCTTCCTACACCGATAGTTAGTTTATCTGCAGAACAATGATATGGTTTAAATCTAACCCCTTCATCTCTTTTTAATTCTTCAATTAGTTTCTGTTTGTCCATCTTGATCATCCTCTACCGTTGGATCATTATCTCTATAGTATTCTATTATAGCTAAATTTTGTCGTATGTACCGTTTTACATCGGCTATGTTATTAGAAAGGTTTTCATAGCCTTGTGTAGTCAGTGAATAGTAAGCTACAGCAGGAGCATCTCCTTTTTCGTAGTTCGTCATATACTCTCGCATTGTTTCTGGGTTTAATATTTTCCATTTAACTACAGCGGGAGAAACCGCTTCTGGTAACGGTGGGTGATACATCGGTGCAGGTTTTTGTACTGTAATGATTTCTACTGGGTCAACTTTAGGTGGCTTAGATAATACGCTAGAACACCCAGTTGTCAATAATATAAAACTAATTAGTAATACTTTCATCAAACTGCCTCGGATTAGTTAGGTCTACTAATTCTTTATTCACCCTAGCTGTGCCTTTATTAATAATATTTTCTACTAAATTACCTTTTGCTATGGCTAGACTATTTAGATCATGTCTAGCGAATGTGTTTCTCAATTTACTTACTTCTTTACGAGCTTCATTACTCACTTTTGTTAATTCTGCTATTTTTTCCTGACTTATCTTTTCTCTATCTAATTGATCTTGTAGCTCTTTATTACTTTTTTCTACTGAGGCTTTTAACACTTCTTGATTAGTAATCGCTACGCTTAACTCTATGTTAAGTTTATCTATTTTTGAGTTCTGCATATTGATATACATAACACTTCCACCCAAACTCGCTAATAATAAACCACCCAGTATTATGTTTGTTTGTATACCCATGTTTCTAGTTTAACCTAAATAGATCAATATTTTAACTACCTTGTTTAATATTGATGTTCGATGAACTGCCACCGTTGACAGAAACTTGATTAACTTTCCCTTCTTGTTCTATTCTTATACTGTACGAACCGTCTTTTGATATTTGCATTTGTAAGCTATCTTCTATCTGTCTTATGAATTTAACTTCTGCATCACTTACGAATGTACTTATTTGAGTATCGCTATCATAACCTACTGCTGTTCCTTTAACCCCACTAGCAGATAAAGACTTTTCAGCTTTACTAAGTTCATCGACTTCTTGAATTACATCTAATAAATCTTCAAGGAAGTTACCTGCGAGGTAATCTATATCAAGTTCTGTGTATTCTAAATCATCTTGTTCTAGTTCGTCTTGATCTAATTCATCAAACTCTAAAAAATCAACGTCAAGTAAGTTATCTGCTACAGAAGCAGATTCATCTGTTTGTTCTTGTACGCTTTTTGGTGGATTAACAATCAAAGAGTTATCAATCATATCTAAAGTCAGATCTAAAATAACAGCTGGTGTAGGCGAAGTTTCAAAATTATACACAGTTGTTGCTTCATAAGGTTTATTTAACACCACTTGACCTAGTGCAGTATTTACAGTGATTTCACCACTAGCATCACCATTTTCGTCTGGTAGTAATATGACAAGAGTTTCCCCAGTCTCTTTTACTGTGAGTGTGAAGTCTGTGCCTCTAATTCCTATCGTGGCAGAATTAGTTTTAATACTGATGTTATCTTTTGGTATACGAGGTTTTTTACTACTTATGAATCGACCTGTGCCTTTAATAAAATTAAGAGCCATACTAGATTTGCTGGGGTCAGGATCAAATACAAACTTGTCAATAATAACATTACTGTGTTCTGTAAGACGTATAGTCGTTTCGTCTCTGAACGTAACACCCATACGACCGATAGCTGTCTCTAATTTATCCATAGAGTTTAGTGGGAAATCAATCTCACTTTCATACGGTTTATCTCTCACTACTCTAGTAGTGCCTTTAAGCTCGGTTATACTTCCTATACTTTCAGCAAGAGGTACTTGTGCCTTGATCGTTTTGCTGTATGCAATAAGTGCCACCAGAACCATTAGAAATAACACGAAGCCAATCGTTGTCTTGAGTAGACTGTTGGTCAATGTCAAAAGTCCTTGTTGAACCGTCATGCTCAATTTTAAAATATGCTCCTGCATATCCGTCTCCATTATAATCTACTGCGTTACTGTCACCGTCAAGATCGATATAGTTTGTAGCTGAATCTACGTCTAAATCAATATGAACAGTATTACTATTTCCCTGTACTATAGTATCTATATCTGCCCCACTAGATAAACTATTAGTAGCTAAGTCTAACGTCATAGTGTTTGTTGACCCATCTACATTAACATTCACATTAGCATTGTCTGCCGAATTAGCGTTTCCAGGATCAACTTGAATAGTATACGAGTTAGTATCCCCATCAAAATCAAACAACCCTGTGAATGAGTCTGCGTTTATATCACCTAACATCTTGTTATTATTACCTATTTGATTCACATCTAACGTCATAGTTGTGCCGTCTAGATCAAAGTTAGTCATAGAACCATGAGCAGATAATAATCCACCTATAATGTTTCCAGAACCTAGTTGTTCTAAATCTATATTAGCAGTAGCTCCAACTTGATCTACATAGATCTCATTATCGTCTGCTAAGGCAACACAACAAATCAGTGTTAAACTAATTAGTTTTTTCATATTCCCAATACCCCTTGTTTATACCTACTTTAATTATTTCTAATACTCCTTCTTCTATCGCTTTTTGCAAAGCTATTGATGTGCTTTCGTTCGCTGCGACACCACCTTCTACTTCTATCAGTTTACTCCCTTGATCTATAAATCTAAAAAGATCTTGAGACAAACCAACAGAAATAATACTTTTAGAAACTAAAACTTCAATAAGAACTTCACCAGTAGAAACAGAAACTAACCTCAAACTAATTGTAATTAAATCCTCTCTGTACTCTTTACTGGCTCCTATTCCAAGATATCTAGCACCTAATCCACCACTCTTTATATTAGTATCATAACTCAAAACTCCTCCTTGTACTAAAAGTCCAGCAAAAAGTAAAGGTTTTACATCACTATCTTCTTCAAAACTATCACGAGTAGAACGTATTATTTGTCTTTCTTTAGTTAAACTTTCCAACCCTACCCTCTCTACTACTTTAAAAAATTCACCGCCTGCAGCGTGCTTTAAAGTCCTGATTAAGTATGCTTCTGGAGCTTGTGTGATAGCTGTACTAAATAAAGCAAACTCTCCATTGCTTTGTCGTTGTCCCGTGTGGTCTTTGAAACTATTAGGATAAATAGCTATTATTGGTTTTCGTTTAGCTTTAGATAAATTTTTAAGTTCTTCTGACTGTAGGGACAATATAGAAGAACTCTGTATAACAATATTAGGAACACCTGCTCCCTCTAATACGTTCCTAGATGCGCAACTAGAAAGTAAAATCGCCAATAGGAACAGTGATGTTAGTTGTACCGCCTTTTTCATCAGTGATCGTAAGCGTAATTGTTTCGTTTTCAACAATATACTCAATCGTATTTCCCTCTAGTTCTAGTTTACCTGATTCTTGTGGGGTTTCCCCAAACAACTGTTCTACCATTTGTCTAGATAGTTGTGCGTAGATTCTGCTTTCTAAATTTCTAATAAATCTAGCGAGGGTTGTGTTGTCTGCATCTCTTGCTAGTTCATCTTGATACGCTTCTATCTCATCTTTGATTGCCTGTTTTCTAGTGCTTTCCTGATTTTCAATCGTAAGGTAATGGCTAGAAGTATTTATTCCAGAAAAACTAGGTGATTTAAATCTGTAAGATATTTCATCTGCATAACCGTAGGAAGTTATTAATAATGACAACAATACTACATACACATATATTATTAAAACCCATAAAAAACTACTTTTCATTTTCATCCTTTAATTTATTTTCCTCTTTTAATTCTAATACAGTATTTACTTTTTGTTGTAATCTTATCATATCTTGGTCTAAAAGACGTAATTGATCGGTAAGTCTTATTATAGTGACTTTCATCTCCTGTACAGCAGGATCAATCTTATTAGTTATTGTTTGCCATACAAAGTAAACAAAATAACCTAACCCAACTACCATCACTACAGGGAAACCAAACTCAGATACGAGCTTTACGACATCCATTACTTAAACTTCTTTTGTATGTATTTAATACCTGCATAGATAGATAAACCATAGATAGCAAATAAACTCATAGAACCTATTACAATAAAATAATCAGAGGGGTGTAGGTAAATTAGAGTAAATAATCCATCTACTACAGCTTCACCATCGCCTATCGGTGGTAAACTAATCTCGTCTTGCATCTATTTTACCATCTTCAACAAAATTTTCTGCTCTAGCTATTCTATCAAGATCAGGTGATAAATTTAATGCGGAAGATACGCTAGTGTCTATTCGTATCATATCGTTATTCATAGTTGCTGCTCTGGTGATAAGCATTTTAGATATGGCTTGAACTGTATTGATTTCACCAACTAATCCATCCATTAGTTGTTTCATTACGAGAAATATGAAATAAGCCATGGTTAGACCACCAGCTACAGGTAGCCCTAATTCAGCTATTAATGCAAAACCTTGTTCCATCCTTCAACCACCTCTTCTGTAATAACTGTTTCGAGAACACCTACGATCATAATACCGCGCTCTTCTGCTTCTCTGTCTGCGTCTTCTCTGTCCTTAGCTATTATCTGTGGTCCAACATACTCTTTACCATCTATATCGTCGATCTTGGTAATAAAAATTTTCAATTACTCTTCACCCTTAAAGTTTTTACTAGAACTTGCGCTACCTGCGTATAGACCAAACCAAGCAGCACCAGCACCAACAATTATAGATATAAGACCAGATTGTTCTAAGTTAGGTTCAGGTAATTCCATAAACCACATTACTGAATAATAAAGTAAGAAGATATAGACACTCAAAAACATACGAGGAAATATACGCCATGCATCTACTGCTTTTGCTAAATGTATCCATTTTTGATATGGGTTAATGCTTCGTTCGCTGTGGACTGTATCTACTTCAATCTCTAGCTCTATCTTCTTTTTGATATTTTCGTCCATTACTTCTTCGCTTTTTTCTTTTTAACTGTTTTCTTCTTTTTCTTAGCTCTTTTGACATACGCTTCGTTCTTAGCAGTTTTAGGATCATCTGCTACGTATCTGCCTTTTTTATCTTTGGCACGAACCGTTTCAAAAAGATTAGGAAAGAAAAAACATTTAATTTTATTCCATATACTCATGACACTTTTCCTCATTTAAACAAACTTTGCAAAAACTATGGATGCTAGAATAAATGGGTATACCGCCCATATCATATTTTCTAGTTTTTTAAATTTAGCAGAACCTTCGTCTAGTCTTTTTTCTATGTACTCATATCGGATTGCGCATTCTCTCTCGTGAGCTTCTAGTTTAGATAGAGAATCCTTCACCGTAGGCATTGCTTGTCCTTTGCTTTCCAAACGTTTAAAGCTAAAACTTCAATACATTTGTAACCTTTTTTTAACCATTTATTATCTTTAGGTGTAGGAGTTACTGCGACTACAACTGAAGCAACTGCAACTATTATTAATATCCAAATTATAAAATCCATAGAACTTCCTAGCTATTATTTGAAATATAAGTATTACCAGTGCTAATTGCTGTGG
>TARA_R100001463_G_scaffold55806_3_pt1 | contig 53087 bp, 61 predicted proteins | sample TARA_R100001463 | Tara Oceans TARA_R100001463 (sample SAMEA2622242) | marine metagenome | biome: marine biome (ENVO:00000447); feature: deep chlorophyll maximum layer (ENVO:xxxxxxxx); material: "saline water (ENVO:00002010), including plankton (ENVO:xxxxxxxx)" | depth 40 m
GTTGCGCTCAACAAACAATCAGGTAATTGGTGGCGATGACAAGTGCGGTGTATTTGCTGTGTTGAAGACAATCAACAACAAAGCAATAGACATACCACTCAGCGGACTTCTGACCGTATCAGAAGAAACAGGATGCAACGGTGCTCGACACGCAATGGAACATCACAGCGACAAGTTCAGTGATATTATATTCAATATTACCATTGACAGGAACGGCAACACCGACATCATCACACAAAATAGTGACTACAAATTGTGCTCCGATGATATGGACACACAACTTGGTGAGTGGGGTAAAGCATTTGGTCTCAAAACGTGCAACGGTTCAATATCCGATGTCAGCGAGATTGTATCAACCCTTGACATCAACGGTATCAACTTGTTTGCTGGTTATTACAATGCACATACAGGCAACGAATATGTAGTTATGGAGCATTTACAACGTTCACTCGGATTTATGCAGCATATACTACCGTTATTACTTAACTATTTTACAGAACATCCAGAGCAAATCAAATTTGAACCAACTCGTGCAGTATATTCTTGGGCAGGTGCTTATTCTTACGAATCATATGGCGGCGTCAAGTATTATGGCACACAATCAAGTGGTTGGACTAAAGCAGATGGGTCAGATGAAGATAAACTCATTAAGTTTTACGATATGCTTGACCGTATTGAGGGCGAAGAGGGACAATATTCAGGTCTTGATAGACTTGCCGAAGACGAAGAGATACGAGTCAGCAGTTCAGGTAAGTCCATTGTCATACCTAATGGTTTTGTTGCTTACTTTGTAGAGTGCGACATACTCGAAGATTATGTGCCGATTTTACAAAACAATTATGATGCTATAGTTAGTATGGATGACATACAAACATATCTTGACCGCTGGAAAGTTCTTAATGATGACAGTGATTTTTATGATTACGACAGCACAGATGGAGGTTATTACGTTGCCTAAGAAACACGGCGCAAATGTTAAAGTAACTTGCCCTGAATGTAAAGAAGCATCAGAAGGTAAACTAAGGTTTAGAGCAGAGAATAAAAACTCTTTTGATGCATATCATTGTTCGCTGTGTCAGAATGAATGGGACCCAAGCGAAGTTATTACTGAAGAGTATAAGATTGCTCGGTTTAGGGGTCGTGATGGTGAATGGAAATTCGTGTCGCATAGTGAAAGCAACACACGAAAGATGAGAGAAAACACAAATATGTGGAACCCCAGAGCGTTAAAGAGAGATAGAAATTCTGTAGGTAGATGGAGCAAAAGGGATGCAAATCTATTAAAGAGGTTGAGAAAGTGAGACGCCGGAAAAAAGTGTCAGAGATTGACAAAGACCTTATCAGAGCATATTACGATGACAGTAAATATTGGCGGAAACGTCTGCTGAAGAATAAAAATCCGAGAGGAACAGGACACAGCACTTACAAAGAACTAAAAAAGAAAGGAGAGCAAGATGCAGATATACAGACTGAATAAAGAAATGATGGCTTCGATGGACACAATGACCGACTTAATTGTCGGCGACAGTGACGAGACACACCCAACCCTATCGTTCGCTCTAAGAGAATGGCGTGATAGGTACACAAGATACGACTTAATGAAGAGCGTTCATCAGATAGGTCGTGCTATGTATGACTCGCTGAAAAGTAACCACTTTCAACAAGCACACGGGTTCGGTATATTGTATCGTAAGAAGGGTAACAATTATGTGTGGCGTGGTAAACACGTTCCACCACAGCTTGTTACGAGGTTAAAGAATGGCTTTGACGAAATTACAGGTGACATTATGTTATACAAACGGGGAGCATCAACACGCAAGAATGAAGAGCATTTCCCTATCAGATTATCTGACGGCCGTTATGCCTTTGTGTTAGGTGCTACTCAACATATAATTATAGAAGCATACAACAGACACGGAATTAGTTTGTCCAGCGAAGAGTATGACCTTGTGTTTAACTTGTGGGCTCAAGAGCATTTATTAGATTACGATAGATTACCACCAGCAAGAATGACTAACCCATTCAAGAATAGAGCGCAATTAGTGTGGTTGATGGAGAACTACATTAATGATAATGATTATGGCAGCGCATATGATGACCACAGAAGTGATGTTGGTCCACGTGCTGCATACTGCGTATGGGAAAATGGTAACACAATCCGTTGGGTAAACGCTGGGATAGATGTGCATCCAAAGGTTACAGGTAGACCAGACCCACCTGAAGCATAAGATTTAAATATGAAAGAATACAGTATAAATGATATGAACGAAGCAGAAAAAAAACTATTTGCGTTGTTTGTGGCTGAGTTGATGAAGAATAATATCATCACAGATGATGACTTGCTGGACTTTAGTTCAGACGACATCGGAGAATATGTCAAAGAAGACAGAAGCGGTATGATAGAGGTTGGTCCTGTGACTTACGACCCACGTAAGGCTGACCCACCGAGTGTCATAAGAGAAAATGTATTGGAGAAAAAGAATGAGCGAAAAAGAGAAAAAGACTAAGAAAGTAAACATAAACAATACTGCACAGTTTATAGATGCAGTTTGTGAAGCAATAAAGAACAAGGACTATGACGTTCTTGAAAACTTGCCTGACCTATGTGGTTGTGGATGTAAGCAGGATATGATAGATTCTATTACTATTAATGAGAAATTAGATACTATATGCGACCCTGAACCACTCAGCGGGTATACATTATTAGATGAGATTGAGTTTACATTATATTCAGCACAATCAGAACTGAATAGATTACAAAAGTTAATCTTTAAATATAGGGACAACAATAAATAAGATTATGTCAGCAGATTATAGTGACGAACCATCGTGCACACGGCGAGGAACAGGTTGGATAGACTTTTCTACTTTGAAAAGAAAACCTAAAAAGCGTGTGAAAATAAAAAAGAGGAAATATAAAAATGAAATGCGTAAGATGTAAGAATCAATACATAGGAATGAAGCAACACCACACGTTTAACTGCCCTCATTGTGGAGATAAATAATGGTAAAACATATAGATTATTGGAAGCATAGAGGACACGTTATCCCACGACATATCAAAGAAGCATATGAAACGATAGCAGAGTGGGAGAAAGCGCAAGGGTATATGAATAAATGATTAAACAGAGAGAATGTAGTGCTTGTGAGAAAGACTTTACTTCTTATGGTGGCGTTATTTACTGTGATAGCTGTAGATGGGATTTACATTACAGTAGGAATTGGTATAAACGAGATTACACTAAAGAAGAGTGGATGAACGAGCAGAGAAGACACAGAGTAATAGGGTATAGAGGAAGATTTATTGAATGAAAAAGAAAATTGGACTTCAAAAAATTATAGATGAAATGCAATTTTTTAAGCTCCCGTTATGGGAAGTGAAACGAAAGGAAAGAAAAAAAATGACAAAAGCAAAAAATATAGAATATAAAAATGGAATGAAGTTTAGTTGTGGACCACCGAGAGTTTCCGGCGGTTATGAGAAATGGAATTGGTGTAAAAAATGTGACGCTATTTATGACAAAAGCCATAAGATGTGTAAAGATTGTAGACAATGTTTGAGACAATCCGCAAGAAGTAATAACAATTGGTATACTGCTGATGGAACTAAAAGAACTAAAGGAGATACACGCTGATAATAACCTTTATATACATTATTGGTAATGAATCTAACCGGAATAAGCACAACTGCGGGTTTTATACTTGTTTTCCCCGCTTCTCCTGTGCTTGTTCCAACCGGAGAATATATGACAGAAGAAATGAATGAAATAGAAGAAGAAGAAATCTTTGATGAAGAAGCTGAAGATTTATTCGATATGGCAAATGAAGAAGCAGATAATGTAGTAATTAAGAGAGAATTAAAATATGCTACATTCGAGTATGATGAGACTGAGAAAACTATTACGATAGAAACTAAGTCTGATTCAATACCTGACCAAAATATACACGAAACAGATGAGCAATATAAAGAGAGACTTGCTGTTCACGAACCTGCAATTAATGGTAGGATTAAATTGAATAAAGTTTATAGTTTTGCATTGTTGAGATTTGTTATAAGAATTGCACAGCGCAATTGGTTTAGGAAAGTAAAGAAATAATGCCATTAAGTCGGAGACATATAATGTTATTAGCTTTTGTCCATTTTATAATGAGATTTATGGACAAAATATATGAGGGCGAGGATAAATGGGGTGATGCGCCGTGGCTAGATATACAGTAGAGTTAGACCAAGAAGATGTAGAATGCTTACCAATGATAAGAATGGGTATGCAGCAGACAGAGAATCGTGAGTGGGACCTAGTATGTGACATATTACAGCAGATTGAAGACCAAGAGTTCCAACACCTAATAGATAGAATGAATAAACAGCGAGGGATGACTAAAGAATGAGCGTAACTGAGTGGGATGATGAAGCGTGTCCTGCCTGTGGTCACGAGTTAATTGAAGGTTGTTGTTTGCCGTGTGGAGAGTGTTATGACCCAACCCCTTAAAATTGTGGCGTGTAATACGTGTAGATGTAGATTATCTTTTAACCACGTAAGATATAGAGATACCGCTGGTAATCCTTATTGTTATACGTGTTATCAACGGTTAATTAAACCAGAAAGGAAAGTGTATATATGAATAAAGAAGAAGTAAGAGAAATAGAGATGGGAGATTCAGATGCGTAAAAGACATATGTTAAACCCTGAGACAGGAAGCACGATGTGTGGTATCAGAGAAGTAACCTCACAAGAAAAACGATTTATGAGGCGCGGTAATTGGAATAAACATATTACGTGTCAGAAGTGTGCAGCATTTGTGGAGCACACACATTGAAGCCTGAGTTACTTCAGGGAGACGCTGTTGAAGTAGTGAGGACATTAGATGATAACTCTATTCAAACTGTTGTCACTTCTCCGCCTTATTGGGCGCTGAGGGACTATGGGGATGATAATCAGTTCGGAGCAGAACCTACAGTAGAAGAATATGCTGCGAATTTAGTGAGACTATTTGAGGAAATAAAACCTAAGTTAAAAGAGGATGGAACAGTATGGTTGAATATAGGAGATAGTTATGCCGGGTTTTCTGGAAACACAGGCGGTGCTACAGGCAGTGATAGAAGAGGAACGCGAAACACTAAGGTCAATAAAACAGGAGCTAATATCAAAGCCCGAGACCTCATTGGTGTGCCGTGGGTGGCTGCGTTTGCCCTCAGAGAAGCAGGATGGTATTTGCGTTGTGATATTGTATGGCACAAACCTAACCCCATCCCTGAAAGCGTTAGGAACAGACCGACACGGTCGCACGAATTTATATTTTTGCTGTCGAAGAATCAACAATACTACTACGATATGGATGCCATAAGAGAGCCTTTAATTAGCAAACCACCTAAGAAATATAATAAGAAAGGAGAGAGAATGATAGTAGGTGACCCAACCAAAGGAAAGAACTCAAGAGACGTGTGGACTATTGCACCTAAAGCGATAAGAAACTCACACATTGCTGTGTTCCCACCAGAGTTACCTAAGAAATGTATACTTGCTGGCAGTAAACCCGGCGACATAGTGTTAGACCCATTTTCGGGCAGCGGAACAACTTGCAGAGTTGCTCGGGAATTAGGTAGGAAAGGAATAGGAATAGAATTGTCTGAAGATTATCATAAACTAGCAATGGAGCTAACATTTCAGGGTAATACATCATTGGAGGACTTTAGTTGATGTATTTTTCTAATCGTGAATGGGCGATAATACTTTACGCTACAATAGTAATACTTACACTATGGTGGAATTCATTATGAGTATAACAGAATGGGTAATAATAATAAGTGTTCTTGACGGCCCTATTCTTGGTTTATTATATATAATATATAAGAAGGTGAAATATGAAAGCAAATAATTATACCGGTAAGAATTTTGAATGGGAAATAAGAAAATCATTAGATGATACAGAATGCTGGTGGTTTAGAATACAAGACACCAATGATGTGTCAAGATTTGTGAAGAAAGCAATCGCAGAAAAACAACCCGGCGATTTCTTTGCAGTTCACGAAGGCACTCCTATTTTGATAGAGTGTAAGACCAGCAGAAACAAAACTTCTTTTCCCTTATATTATAATAAAAAGGCAGCAGTACCAGAACATCAAATACAATACGCTAAAGATTTAGTGAAAGCAGGTGGTGAAGCTTGGTTCTTTATTAGAAAAGATAAACCCCGTGATAAACGTGTGTTTGCATTAACACCTTATCAGTTAGATGCCATATACTGTGACGCAACAAGAAAGTCCGTTAAATGGGGTGTAATAGAGACAATGGGAATTGAACTCCCACGCCTCTCAAAACCTGTAAGATATGACTTAACAGAACTTTTAAATAGGAACAAGGGTAGTGAACAAAATGATTAAAAAATTTCTGAATCAACTCAAGGACCTTGAGACAGGTCATATAGATTTAGATGAATTACTTAGCTCTGACAGAGATAGAGCGGTGTATGAGAAGTGGATTGAGGTGTTTAATATTATGTCACCTATGGATATATTACAATCACTCAGCACTATTAACAATAGTATCAAGATGTCAAAGCGAGATGAAATTATATTACTAGCTTACACTAAGTTCTTTGAGCAAAAGATGGCTATGATAGGTAGCTTGCCAAAGAACATAACAGATATGTTTGGTAAAGAAAAGAAAAATGAAAAGAAAGGAAGCGAATATGACGGACAAATGTTTGGATAATTTTAAAAGGATGTGGGATAAATCCAATCCTAAGTTCAAACATACTATTGTCCAAAAGGTAGTGAATAAAGGATTAGAACCTACGTTTGAAAACTGTATGAATCATTGGCTTGGGCTAATAAAACCATACACATATCCTAAGAGTGGAAAGGTCGAACACCTGCACGTAGCAGAGTTAAACAAAAGGAGGAAATTATATGGAACCACACGCTCAATGGAGAACAAACATAGAAAGAAGAACCGAAAGCCTTACAGGTGATTGGTGGCCTTTCGTAGAAAATGTTAAGGATATTCTTGATAAAATGGATGAAATGCATCACGAATTTAATCAATTAGAGAATAAGGTTGATGAGACTATGGGACTCATAAAAAGTCTATACAAATCTTTTATAAAGATAGGTATATTTGACAAAGAGTTCAAGTTGAATTGGACCGCAGTGAACAAAATTGGAGAAATAATAAATGACAGAGAAGAAGAAGATGAATGAAGAGCCAAAAGAATTGATGGAAAAGTTTGTGTTAGAAGCACGTGAAAACGATTTACTTCGAGCACATTCCAGACACTCAATGAGATTAGGTAATGTCGAGTTAGACATTATACCTACAGATAAAACACAGTCTTTAGAAGATGTAATGAAGCAGTTTGCAGAGTTTGCTAAACTGTTGAAAGAATTGCACGGAGACGCACACTTAACTAGTGCTGACAATCCACCAAGCAGTAGTATGAGAGGAATGTTCGAGTGAAACAAGCTAATAGTGTAATCAAAGTCTGTAGTATAGGTGATGAAGAAGCATATTTGGGTAAGTGTTGTATGTGCCAAAGAAGGGTGAATAATGACCCTGATGAATTTTGGACTTCAGAAACCAGACTTATAGGTAATAAACTATTTTGCGGTGGATGTTTACTCGAACTTCACCCTGTAGTAGAAGAAGTAAAATATGAATATAATACACAAGAAACTATAGCAAACAGGGAAGGATATTTCTATAGTATTGATATGGCCACAGGAAGAATGGTGATAGATGACAGTTAAGGGCGAACTTATATATACTGGGTTCGTCTTACTTAGCAAGAGGTAATAAAATGCCACAAAGTAATGGAAAATTAGAAGAAATCGTCGGATTATTCCGAAACGAGAGCAAGAAAGGAGAAGTTTACTACTCCGGAAAGACTAAAGATGGAAAAGCAGTTGTAATGTTTAGGAATTCCTACTGGGAAGAAGGCAGCAACAAACCATACTTTAGATTGTACGACAAAGGCGACCAGCCGCAACAAACCCAAACCCAAGATTAAGGTGAGTGGTTTTAGCGATTGGATACAGTCGCCCAAGAGCGAGAGAGTATGGTTAACCAACTCGATGACCGCTTTAGGTCAATTTGCTTATGTTAATCCTTTGAAAAACATTAAGCATTGGAGCAGTGCCAAGAATTCATATGTGAAGTGTTGGGCTGCTCTTGACCAAGATTGCTTTCACTGCCAAAATGGCATAAAGAAAAGCACAGATTATGTTTATGGTATCTATGTAAGTAAGGGTAATAACGAGGTTAAATACTTATCAGTAAATTTAACTACACACACTCATTTACAAAAGATATTTTCAACACTCTTTGATGATAACAAGAATCCTTGTGATATAGTTTTTAAGATTTCATATAGACAGTTAACTAATATGAATGGTAAAAAATATAACGGATATGATATTGTAGAATCAGATGAAGAGATGTATGTAAAAGAAGTATTTAGACCTTCACCGTTGGATGCATATCAAAATATGGTAAAGGATTTTAAATGGATTGTCCCTGAAGAATTAGTAATGAAACTTGTGGATTACGACCAGAAACCTATGAGTTTAATAGATTTATTCTTACTAATCAAAGAGATATACCCTATTATAGAAGATAAGGATGCAAAGAAGTATTCAATTAGATTAATAGAAAATGGATTATTAGATGTTAAAAAAGCAAAGGAGTATAGACATTGAGCCAGTTTGAAATAACAGACTTAGTTAGATACTTCCACAATGTAAGAAACAGTAAAGGGGAATTGGTCCCTATTATTGGAGAGGATAAACTAGCGGTTACTGCTGCTTTATCTTATCTTCTTGAAGATACAAACTTTATGATTAATGCTTATAGTGGAACAGGAAAGACAGTGATTATGAATGCTGTTTTTAATTTACTTGAAGGGACACCTATCAAGACTACAGTTATAGAACAGTTATCTGATACTGCTTTATGGTATAGTATGGATGAGATAAATGGTTCTAGATTCATAGCAATTCCTGAAGCACAGAAATGTCCGGAAAGTATTATTGAAATACTTAAAACTTGGGCAGATGATAGACCAGCTATAAGGAAAAGAACTGATGTAACCATAAGTGACATACGTGAACAACGACTTATACCTAAGTTTGTGTTTATGTGTAAAGCTGTAGAAAATAAGCGTGGTGATGCATTCTTAGATGCTGAGTTAGAACGTAGATATATGGTCACACATACCAATCCTACAGTAAAACAGACCGAAGATGTTATCAAGTATAAACTAGACACTACAGCAAGACCTCAAGAAGATATTATAACAATGACAGATGAGGAAATACAAGGATTAAAAGACCACATTGCTAAGTGTATCATTAACAGGGATGATACTAGAGCAATACAAGTGCGTAATCCTTGCGCTCCCTTCTTATTTGATATTATACCTACATTATTCCCCATAGCACGGAGTAAAGTGCATTACTTCTTGAAGTTAATTAACGCTGTAGCAAGGTTTTACCCTGATGAAATGATGACAATGGAAAGAGATGGAAAGACTTATGGGTTAGTTACACCTAAACATAATTGGTTAGCTGCTCAGATATACTTAGATACTTTTGTTACAGAATGTTTACAGATGCCTTCACACGGTATTGACATACTTAAATTAATTCCAGACAGTGATATAGACCAGTTTGGGATGGTGACAAGTGAAGTCGTAAAAATGAGTATGAAAGAAATACAGCAATGTGCTAGACAAGCTGGTTTACCTTTCGCTGGTAAGAGTGTTACACCACTACTCACATCTTTACAAATGCTTGGATTCCTTGAAATGGAAGAAGATAACGGTAAACGATTATACTTTAAATCACCATTGATTAGAGAACCAAGCACTAAGATAAATTGGGGTGATGTAATAGATAATACAGCAGATTTAGTTAAAGATACTTGGGGTGAAATATCAAACGAGTATGTAGAAAGACATTGTACTGATGTGGAAGTTATCAACCCCTTCACTGGAGATACAGTTCAGTTAGGCACTATGTCCAAGAAACCTTCTCAAGTTGAAACGCCATCCTACAAACCTGAAGACTATGGAGGTTGGTATGAAGGTTAAACTCCCATATAAACCACGTGGTGAAATGCTTGCTACTGTTACAGATATTACCGGTGGTTCTAGAATGAAAGCTTTCTGTGAAGATGATAAGTACAGAATGGTACGCATACCCGGCAGACTAAAGAAAAAAATGTGGTGTAGAGTAAATGATATTATAATTATTAAGAAATGGGCAGTGCAAAGCGACGAGAAGAGTGATTTAGTTTACAGATACAGGCCTACAGAGCGCGAAGTTTTAAAAAGGAAGGGCCTAGTCCCAGAGAAGTTGATAGTATGAATGAAGAAAAAGAAGAGCGAAGATTACAATGGGTAGCAATCCTTAGGGAATGTGCTCAGTATCACAATGTACAATATCAGGAATGTTTGTCTCCTATACTTGGAGCAGAAGAAACTGAAGATAGTATGATGCATAAAGTATGGGCTATGGCTATAATGGATGCTGTTGGATTGATTGAAGTGTTACCTGTTATAGAGCAGGAAGAAGAGGATGAAGATGGGTTACCTCAGCATAGACCGGGACCTATTGGATGAAAGTTCCTCTGTCAGCATTTAGTACTTACAACACAGTCAACAGAATGACTGGTGACCAGCAAATAATAGTATGGCACAACGGCGATAAGAGAGTTATTAAGTCACCACGAACCCACAAATACTATATGCACGACCGTAATGGTAGAGAGTACAATATGTTGGGTAAATCTACTACACAATTATTAAAGGAGTATCACGTAGAAAATTTAGGAGCACTTAGACCTGAAGCTATTTCTCCTTTAGCTAAGATAGATGGACTTACTAGAAATGAGATAGAACGAGTGTGCATAGAACACCCTGAGTTCTTCACTGAGTTTGAGAGTAGAGAACCTACATCATTAGGGTTTGATTTAGAAGTAACCTCAGCAGATGGTTCCTTTCCCTCTGGACCTCAGCATCCTATAGTTGCAGTTGGTATTGTCACTGATGATGGTCAACGTGAGACTATTTTATGGGATGGTAAGGATGATAAAAAATTAATAATAGAATTCGCAAAGTTTGTAAAGAACTATGACCCTGATATTATTTACGGTTACAACGTTATTGGTTACGATATACCACAGTTATTTGCTCGAGCAGGGCATCACAACATTAATTTAAGGCCCTATTTAAACCGTGACAACCACGAAACATATGGATGGGAGTCTGATTTTTCATACCATAAGAAGATGAAAGTGGATACTTGGGGCAGGTTAGTGGTTGACGTTTACAACTTTGCATCACGAGATTACGCTCTTGCTGGATTAAGTAAAAGATTAAAAGATGTGTCTAGATTTTACGGTCTTAAACCTATTGAACTAGATTTTAACCTTAATGACATACTTGATTATGATTTAGAAACAATAAATGAGTACGTGTTGAGTGACTGTGATGCAACAAAATATTTATTTAATCATTATTTTACACAACACAAGTATATCGCTGAGGTTCTTAAAGTTCCACTAGAAACCTATATGAACTCAGCAGATTCTTTTATAACTAAAATACTTCAAGGGAGGGCGCTATTTAAAAAGAAAATTTTAACGTTTGATAAAAACAACGAAAGGCACCCTGAAGTTGAGAGCTTTCAAGCAGCGCACATTGACCTTTACAGTCCCGGATTTCATAAGTATAATTACAAGGTAGACTTTGCGTCTATGTATCCTAGTATAGCTCTTGCTTTAAATTTAGGACCAGATACTACACGTATATTAAGATATGAAGACTATGATATAACTCAGTTTGGTTGTGAGTCCGCTGAATCTGGATTGTATATGATATTAACTATACCAGATAGTGTATTAGATAAGAATGTTATTATCAGAGTTGATTTGAAAGATAAATCTTGTTTATATACAATGTGTAAACAATTTAAAGAAATGCGTGAACCTTATAAAAGAATGAGTGGACACGAAGCAAAGAGTAAATCTAACGGTTTGAAGATAATGGTAAACACATTTTATGGAGCAAACACTAATCCCTATATGAGTTATGGAGACATAGCTGTAGGTCTAGCCATTACAGGTATAGCAAGATGGTTAATCTTAGGTGCTAAAAATATTGTACAAAAAAGATACGGTGATAATGCTGTAGTTTACATACATACAGATGGTGTAAACACTAACTGTGATATAGATGTAGAATGGATTAATGATGAATTAAGAAATGCAATGACAAGTTTATTCCCACTCAGTGAGTCTGAATGGATATCTGTAGATAAAGACGAGTTCACTGAAGGTATTTGGATAGCAATAGGTAACTACGTGTTAAGAAACCTTGATGGTTCTCTAACTAAACACGGTTCTACATTTAAGTCACGCAGTCGTTCTCCATTTTACGTTAAAGTATTAAATAAATTAATTGATGCACGTTTAGATGACAAAGTAAATCAGGATTTTATAAAAGACTTATACAACTTTGAAAATTATGAAGTAGATGACTTTTTACAATCCCGAACTATGAATCAAAACATAGCTGATTATAAGAACGAAAATGATTTAGTAGTGCAGTTAGCTACGAAAGCAAAAGCAGAAGGGCAGAAGGTAAAGATAGGTTCTTCTTTTTATTATTACAAAACTAATGGTGGTGTCGAACTTGAAGGAAATGTTGATAGTGTAGATGACATAGACATTAAATACCATTGGAACATTATATCTAATCTGTTACAAAAGTTTCAGTTAAATCAGTGGATAAATAAAAAACCACCGATTACAGCATTAGATAGGAAACAACAAAGTTTATTGGAGTTTGTATGAAAGAAGTAGAAGCAATACCTGTGTGCCCTGATTGTAATTGCGTTATGTTCAAGAAAGAATATAATGGCGCATTCGGTATCCTCAATGGTTGGGGATGTTCCGAGTGTCACGTTACCCAATGGAAAGAGGTAGATAAATATGAGTAGAATAAATGTGAAGAAAGACTACGACTGGGGAATCGGTCGTGAAAAGATGGTCATCAAACAGATTGGTGATGAGTTAGGAAAGGATTTCGAAAAGTTAGGTAAATTTGACCACTTCGATTATCTAGGATATAGAAATGGTAAACAATGTTATGTCGAAATAAAGTCAAGACGTATATCAAAAGATGCATATGCAGAAACTATTGTTCCAGCATCTAAAGTTGCTAAAGCAATAGAACTAATAGGTATGGGAAATAAAGTATTTTTTGTAATAAACTTTACTAATGGTATATGTTATTTAGATATGTGTAATGCTAACTTTAAATTAGGATATAATGCTCGCACTGACAGAGGTGCTGTAGAATTAAACCACTACGCATTCATACCATTAGACCAATTTAAGACAGCAGAACCTTTAAATATAATGGACTAGTGATTAATAATACACCTTGGAGGTGTAATGATGGAAACAGAGAATGATAAAAAGTTAGCATCTTTTTTAAAAGATGAAGAAGTAAAAGTGGTTTGGAAAGAAGACGACAAGACAAAGGTAGGAAGAGGAAAGATAATGAACGATGATGATAATTTTATATATCTTACCGGAACTAAAGGTACAGTTATAGTCAGTAAAACTGATGTTATAGCTATCAAACAGTGAGGAAGATATGAACATAATGCCAATTTCAGATAGCCCTTGGGCACCAACGGGCTTCGGTACTAACACTAGAAACATAGCAAGTATTTTTGCAGATGCAGGACATAAGGTAGGATATGCTGGATGTCAAAATCCACAGCACGACCCTAATTGGGAAACACCTTGGCCATTAGGACAAGATGAAAAGAAAGTGTCCTTTGAAATATTACCATTAATGTATCCCGGCGATGAAAAGTTCGGGGAAAAGTCTATTCAACACTGGTTAGAAGGTTTTAAACCAGATTTAGTTTTTACTCATTTAGATATTCAGATGTTTGATTATGTTACACACCACAAAAAACCTCCAATGGTAAACTTACCTTTAGCAGATGATAAAGGGACGTGGCAGAATCAACAACAGTTTATAAGATTAGCACGTAAAGCTTACAAAATGTCACAGAAACCTAGATTTAAATTAGGTTCTATTATTCCTATTGACGGTCAACCCTCAATTCCGGGTTGGTTACGCACAATGGAACACGTTGATTTCCCTATAGCTATGTCTAAATATGGACAACAGGTTATGTTAGATGATTTTGATGGTTATAAATCTACCTATATTCCTCACGGTGTAGATACAGATTTCTTTAAACCAAGAGATATACCTAAACCTAATGATGCTTTCGTAGTTGGATGTGTAGCACGTAATCAACATAGAAAAAACATTCCTCGTTTAATGAGGTCGTTTAAATTATTTGTAGAGCGTAACAATTTAACACCTGATGACGCTAAGTTAATGTTACATATGCATTGGGAAGACCATATGGGTTGGAACATAGAATATATGACTAGTGACAAGGTGTTTGATATTAGAGATTACTTAGTCCCACCTACAATGGGTAACCTAGAAAAGGGCGAAAACCCAGACGATGATGGTATGGTTGACATTTATAATATGATGGATGTACACGCACTCCCTACTGGTGGTGAAGGATTTGGTATACCAACAGTAGAAGCAATGGCTTGTGGTGTTCCTAATATTATATGTAATTACACTACTAGTTACGAATTAGTTGGTGCAGATGAACCAGAATGTCCACCTGAAATGTTATTCCCACACGGGTTAGATGGTGACAACAAGTTGATAGAATCTGACAGAGGTATTCTTGTACCTTACAAAGATATGTGGTGGGATACTCCTATCAGAGCAGCTCCAATGAGGGCTTTATGGGATGAACAAGCTGGCGCTGACGCTTTAGAATACTACTACAAAAACCGTGATGTATGTAAAGAACACGGAAAGAATGCACGTAAATATGCAATAAAACACTATGACTGGATGAAAGCAGTTGGCCCTATGTGGTTAGATTTTATCAAGACGGTGGAGAAACATATATGAATGATATAAATTGGACAGGACATTTAGATGTTATGTTTTTTATTATATTATTTTATCCACTTGCAGTAGAATACCTTAAGTGGAGATTAGGGGTATGAATTTTATATTTGATATGGAACACGTTATATGTTCCCCTAACGCTGACTATGGTCTATGTAAACCTATAGCAAACGTGACAGAATTTATGCAATGGTTAAAGAAACAAGGTCATCATATAACTATATGGACCAAGCGTACAAATGATATGGAAACTAAAATGAAAACAGAAAACTGGTTAAAGATTCAACAAATACCTTACAATAGGTTGTTGTTTGATAGACCACGTCAAGGTATATTTGTAAATGAAACGCCATCTAATTGTCAATACTTCGGTACAGATGATAGTGATATATTTGTAGTGGCAGAACTGTTCAAGGAGTGGAAAGAAAGTGTTAGGGAATAACGGTCCTTTGATGAAAATCAAATGGTTAGATGCAACTAATGCTACACAACAGAAGAAGATAGATATTGAAGACCCTAGTAATCACTTATCATATTGTGAAACAATAGGGGAGGTAGTAGCTCAATGTGAAAGAGCTATTGTAATTAACTATCACTATTCTGATATAGATGGGGTAGATTTTATATGCATCCCCACTTCTTGGGTAGTTGAAATGGAGGAGTTGTGTCTAAAGGATTCAGAGAGTTCGGTATCCCGCAAAGAATAGCTAAGTGCTATAGTGTAGAAGATATTCTACAATTATCAACCCACCATTCAGGTACTAACAATTGTTACGTTAGTGTTTACGCTTTTACTGGCATAGAAAACGGTAAAACTATTTACGACAGTGCAGTAATAAACACAGTATGGTTTGATTTTGACCACGATAAAGATGTTACTAAGTGTTTAAAAGATGTACGTAAACTATACAATAGATATTGTAAACCTAACAATTTAGTTCCTCGTATATATTACACAGGTGGCAGAGGTTTTCAATTAAACATAGACTTTCCTTTAATTATAGACTTATCTGACAGTATCAAAAGAGTGATGATAAAGGATTACTTATTGTTCTTAAAAGATAAGTATACACTTACTACACTAGACACTCAATGTATTAACAACAGTGTATCTTGTTTACGTAGAATGCCTGACACCCCTTACATAAATAAAAAAACGGGGGAACCTAACGGGCAGAAATGTATACAGATAACAGTGGATGAAATGTTAGACTTAGAATTAGATGATATTATTACACTATCTTATAGAGATAACACCCCTATAGTGAACTCTAGAGATAGTAACTTACAAGCCGCCAAAGACTTCGTATACTTTGTGTGCGATAAATTAGGTGTAACTTACACACCCACTAACTCTATAGACCATTTACTAGACACTATAAATGGCAGAGAGTATAGTAACCCACGCGGTGATGTTAAGTTAGATTACATTATACCACCTCGTGACTGTATACTTACATTAATAAATGAAGGTATAGAAAGGGGTCACTTAGGTCATTCAGAAAATACTGCTATTGCAGTGGAGTTAATAAATGCCAACTGGAAGAATAAAGACATAGCTTTTGTTTTTAAAGCTATCTTTAACGACGAGCCTGCTGGTGACTGGGGATGGTATAACGATGATGGTTCAGCCGGGTATCATATTAGTAACCTTCGAGCGAAAGGTATAAATAGATATTCAGGTGATAAGTTAGTAGAACTAAAAATATGCAAACACAAGTATTGTGTTTGTTGAGGTAGAAAAATGACAAAGAAACTAGAAAGAAAAGTCGCAGAATTAGAAGACTGGATTGCCCGTTTCGAGGCAAGCAATGATGATAAGCTAGAAAGTAGCAACCTAAATTTTATGGTATCACAGTGTAAAAACTTAGGTGAAAGACTTACTCAAGTAGAACAATCACACCGGCAACTAGAAGCTGCGCTTCAACAGAACGCCCAAGTAGTTAACGATTTTATATCGGAACGAGAACTTGATGAACCTTGGCAAGAATACCTTGCTGGTTTACAGGAGGATGCTGATGCCGCTAAAGAAGGGGAAGACGCAGAAGACGATAAGTAAAAATATTCGTAAGTTAAGAAAGGAAGGTTACAAACCAAAACAAGCAGCAGCAATTGCGTATAACACTGCTGGAAAAAAAAAGAAACGCAAAACAACTAAAAGAAAGAGGTAAAAATGGTAAATACAACAGACTATAAAGTCACAAGATATGAATGGTACCCAGCTGACGAACCTACAGGAATATGTGTAGGGTTTACAGCAACTTGCTCACCTAACGGTAGAAGCCAGTACTGGGATACTTTGGTAGCTAGCGGTGCAACCACCGGAAAAACACAAGAAGAAATCACAGGTTTAGCTTGGGATGCTTTATCCGGAACTTGCGTTCCTTGGGGTGAAGTTAACGAAGCAAAATCTGCATTGATTGGTACAACTTATAAAACAATATCTGGAAGTTCAGAGGAATAGATATGGTTAAAAAAGTTAAGAAAGAATTGAAAGAAGTGATTGAAGAAGCAAAAGAAGAGGGCGTGGAAGTTGAAGTGGTAAATGAAAAGTCAGAACCGACTCAAGTATTTGAAGCTCCACGTAAAAGAAATTAATGGTAGCATCTCCAGAAGAAGGTAAAAGGATAGCAGGTATACTGTTGTCCTATCTTCCGGTAGAAGTCTCTATAGAAATGATGGAACAAATGTGGGAAGAGGTTGGAATGCAAACTGATAATGAATCTTTAGAAGAAACAATATTGTTACTTAAAAAATTATTGGAGTCAGAATGGGAATACTCACTACAGAATCAAGAAGAATCCCCGTCTCAGGGTCACGAATATTAGTTGATTACAAATGATATTATTTGCAATTACAACTCTTAATCATAACGATTACACAGAAGCCTTACTGAAGAGTCTACACGAGACTGATATATACAAAGAAGGTATGATTGATGTTCTTATAGTTGATGATTACAGTCAGAAAGATGATGTCAAAGCTTTAGCTTATAAGTACAAAGCAAGGTTTATGGGTAAAGATAAGCCTATGGGACTGACAGATAGTTGGAACCGTGCATACAACTACTACAAAAACAATACGTATACTAACTTATACATAGCCAATAATGACATACTTATATCTAAAGGATGTATAGAAAAAATTGAAAAACTTTTAATTAGATTTCATTCGGTTTCACCTTTATGTAATAGTAAAGGAATCGGAAATTGGGAACCTATACAACAGTTTGACATAGCCACACAATATCCTTATAATATAGGTCTACAAGAATTGGCAGATAATGAAGAACATTATAATGATGTACCCAAATTTCTTAAGCAAGGGTATAAAGAAATAAACTTTTTTCACGGATTCCTAATGTGTTTTACTAGGGATATAATTCGTAATGAATTACCAGATGGTAATTTGTTTCATCCTAATAATATAAACATAGGTAATGAAATTGAATTGAATAAAAGATTTATAGGTAAAAGGGGAATGGCACTAGATGCTTTTATATACCATCACAAAGGTATAACCCTTAATAAAAAGAATAGAAATATTCTGGAACAATTTCACCAATGAAACTAGCCGTAGCAATAATGTCATTCAATCGCCCACACTACTTTGATAAAGTATTACAGTCTATTAACCGGCAGACTGATAAAGATGTGGACTTTTATTTATTTCAAGATGGTGCAATAAACCAATACTCTTGGAGGAAATGTGCAAACCAGAGTGATATAAACAAAAACTTAGAGTTATATAACTTTTACATACCTGAAGGAAAGGTATACAATCAATCATCTAATGTAGGTATAGCAGAAAACTTTAACTTTGCAGAAAACTTATTGTTTGAGGTTAATAATTATGATGCTGTTCTTTTTCTAGAAGATGATTTAGTATTATCTCCTTGGTATATTAGTATAATTAAGAATATGTTAGAAGCTTATAACTACACTGAAGTAGGTATGGTTTGTGCCTATGGTGACCATAATATTAGTTTAGATGCGCAATTTAAATATCCTAATATGGTAAAACCTATTGACCATTTATGGGGTTATGCAACTACTAGGGACTCTTGGGAACAACGTAAACCCTACTATGATGAGTGGTTTAATCAATTTATTAAGGGTATAGATTATGCAACCCGTGACCACCGTAAAATATTTGAGTGGTATGACAAGATAGGTTTCAAGACTCTAGCATCAAGTCAAGACGCAGCGCGTACAATTGCAATGCTTAGAGCAGGTCAAATTGGTATTGCTACAGTTACTAACAACGGCGAATACATCGGACAGGTGGGTCAACACGGCACTAACTTAACTGATGGAATGGATAGACCGCCCTTTACAGAAGACGTAGGACCTTTTATATACAAAGAGGGGACTATGATGGATATACTAATCGATTTAGATGGAAAATGGAGGAAAGAAGAATGAAAATACTCATAACAGGAATAGCAGGAATGATGGGCTCAAGGTTAGCCGACTGGATTATAGAAAATACTAAGCACGAAGTTGTTGGTATAGATGATTTATCTGGAGGTTACCGATTTAACATTAACGAAAAGGCAAAGTTTTACCACTTTGATTTAGCTAAAAATAGAGCAGTGTCAGGCACAACTTACAGTACTACAGAAGGTAGAATGAATTTAGAATTAATATTTAAGAAAGAAAAACCTGATGTGGTCTTTCACTTTGCTGCCTATGCAGCAGAATGTCTAAGTCCTTTTATTAGAAGATATAATTACACTAACAATGTAGTAGCAACTGCAAACATTATTAATGAATGTATAAGGACTGAAGTAGATAGGTTAGTTTTTACATCCTCTATGGCAGTGTATGGCGAAAACGAAACACCTTTTAGTGAAGATATGATACCATCACCTAAAGACCCTTATGGGGTAGCTAAGTTAGCTTGTGAAATGGACATACAAATCGCGGGGGAACAACACGGATTAGACTGGTGTATCCTCAGGCCGCATAATGTATACGGTAGAAATCAAAACATATGGGACAGGTATCGTAATGTGTTTGGTATTTGGATGTATCAACATTTAAACAACGAACCTATTACAGTATTTGGTGATGGTAGTCAGGTCAGAGCTTTTAGTTATATTGATGACAGTCTTGAACCAATGTGGAAAGCAGGAGTAGACCCTCGTGCAAGTAAAGAAATAATTAATTTAGGCAGTGCTGTGCCTCTTACACTTAAAAATGCTGCAGAAGCTTTATCTAATATAATGGGTGGAGCAGAAATTGTACACTTAGAACCACGTCACGAAGTTCATCAAGCGTTCTCTACGCACGACAAGTCTGAGTTATTATTAGACTTTAGAGATGTAACTAGTCACTTTGAAGGACTAGAAAAGATGTGGGAGTGGGCACAGAAACAACCTAATATGAAAAGGAAGGATATGAAATATGAAATCGATAAAGAAATGTACTCTTATTGGCGTTGAAGGTGTTGAAAAAAGAATACCACAGTTCCTTAAAGCTGCGGATATCTGTCAACATTATATAGAATTCGGAGATGTAAAACTACTGTCTCCTTTTGATTTAAAAAGAAAGGAATGGACAAAAATAAAACCTATGAAAGATAGGGAAACTTACTGTAAATTTATAATAAATGACCTACATAAATATGTAGATACAGAGTACTTTTTATTATTTCAAAATGATGGGTGGATTTTAAACCCAGATGCTTGGGAAGATGAGTTCTTAAACTATGATTATATAGGAGCCCCTTGGACTTGGGATGAATATCCTTGTGGTAATGGTGGGTTCACTTTACGTAGCAAAGCTTTGATGGAAGAATGTAGTAAAATGATTACAGGGGTGTATGAACCAGAAGACCTAGTCATCTGTACAAAATACAGACCTCACTTAGAAAAGAAAGGGTTCAAGTTTGCACCTAGAGAGGTAGCAGAAAGGTTCTCTTTAGAAAAGAATGCAAGGTATGTAGACAAATGGAATGGTCAATTTGGATTCCACGATATAGAAAAGACAGACATCAGTGGATGGAAACCACCTAAGAAAGAATTCAATTTAGATTGGGACCAATTAACAATGCAAGTTAAAAGTAGAGGTAAAAAATATAACGAATACCCTCCTACTATAGCAGCGAGTGCTTTGAAGCTCTCGAAAGACGAACGTAAAAGGCTTTAAGTAGTCTTTTCAACAATAGAAATGAAGTGATAAAATGTTTAAAAATGAAGTAGCTGAATTCATCTATAAGAGGACATACTCTAGGTGGATAGAACAAGAAGGTCGTCGTGAAGAATGGCCCGAAACAATCGAAAGATTCATCGATTTTTTAATTTCAAAAAGAGGTAAACATATACCTGAAAAAACAATTAGAAAAATAAGAAAATATATGACAGAGTTTGCTGTAATGCCTTCTATGAGGTTCCTTTGGTCATCAGGTCCAGCAGCTGAAAGAGATAACACTGTGATTTACAATTGTTCTTTTGCTAAACTTAACTGTGTAGAAGCTTTTGCAGAATGTTTACACATACTAATGTGTGGTACTGGGTTTGGTTTCTCCGCTGAAAAGGAAGAAGTAGAGAAGTTACCTAGTATTCCTGAAATCAAATCAGGTAAAGATGTAGCTAGAGTGGTTATAGAAGACTCTAGAGAAGGTTGGGCAGACTCAGTTAAAATATTAATGAACAGTTTATATGAAGGACAGAACCTTTACTTTGATTATTCTCAATTAAGACCGGAGGGAGCTCGCCTCAGTACTATGGGTGGTAGGTCATCAGGGCCTCAACCGTTAATTAAACTGCACGATTTCTTACGTGAAACTATGCATAATGCACAGGGTAGGAAGTTAACTACTCTAGAATGTCACGATATTGCAAATCAAATTGCAGAAATAGTAGTAGCAGGTGGTGTCAGACGTAGTTCACAGATATCTCTATCTGATTTAGATGATGAAGATATGCGTCACGCAAAAGACTGGCCTTTCCCTATACGTAGGGCAATGGCAAACAACTCTGCTATATACAGAGACCAACCTACAGCAGCTGACTTCCTAGTAGAATGGGGAGTGTTAGCAAAATCGGGCAGTGGTGAACGTGGGATATTTAATTTAAAATCTGCACAGAATCAAGCACCTTCCCGCAGATATGCACCACTAATACAGGGGACAAACCCTTGTGGTGAAATAATGTTACGTGATATGGAGTTCTGTAACCTATCTGAAGTTGTAGTTAGAGAAGATGATGATTTAGATACACTACTAGATAAGGTAGAAACAGCTACTTGGTTGGGTGTTTTACAATCTACATTTACAGATTTTCCTTATCTCAGGAAAGACTGGAGTAAGAATTGTAACGTAGAACGTCTTTTAGGCGTTAGTTTGACCGGTCAGATGGATAACCCCTCCCTAATGAACTCGGAGGTCTTAAAGGCCCTTAAATCGCGTGTTATACGCATTTCTCGTAAAGCATCGACATCACTAGGTGTCAATATGCCTGTAGCAACCACTTGTGTTAAGCCTTCAGGTACAGTTTCACAGTTAGTAGATTCAGCTAGTGGATGTCACCCTAGATATTCACAGTATTATATTAGAAGATACAGGATATCTGCTACTGACCCACTATTCAGAATGTTAAAAGCTCAAGGTGTACCTTGTCAACCAGAAAATGGACAGGATGCAGAAACAGCTACAACGTGGGTGTTTGAATTCCCAGTAAAATCACCTGATGGTTGTTTAACTAGGAAAGATATTACCGCAATGGAACAACTCAAACATTATAAGAACTTACAATTAAACTGGTGTGAACATAACGCTAGTATGACTGTATACGTCAAAGAAGATGAGTGGTTTGAAGTAGGTAACTGGGTATACAAGAATTGGGATATCATAAACGGTGTATCTTTCTTACCATATGACGGTGGACACTATGAACTTGCGCCTTATGAAGAGATAGACCACTATACTTACGAAAGTCTTATAAAGAAATTCCCCGATATTAACTATGACGAGCTATCTCAATATGAACTTGAGGATGAAACTCAAGGTTCACACGAGTATGCTTGTGTAGGTGATAAGTGTGACATATGAAACTGATGTAACAGGATACGGACGCAAGATGGGACGTAATGGTGGCGGTAATGGTTACAGTATGGAAGACCCTCACCCCTATACTGAAGTAGAACTTAACGAAAGAGCAGTAGCAATTGCAGGTAGAGAACATAACAATGCTATGTTTAAGTATGGTACCTATACTAAAGGTGAAGCTATCAGATATAGAACACTTAATCCCGGCGGTTCTGAAGCTTTTGGTGGTGGAGAAGAAAAACCACGTAAGACCGGAAAAGGTCTACCTTGGGATTTGTAGAGTGCCCTGTTTGTTGGAGTAAAGCTATTGCACATACATATGATGGTAGAAAATATTGTATCCAATGTATGTCTAAGAAATCTAAAGAATAAACTCTGATAATATTGGAGGTCTTTTGTTTATAGTTAATTGTAATCTAAATGTATTAGCTCCACAACTTAAAGATTTACCAACAATTGCATAGTTACCTGAAGTGTCAGTTTTTTCATCTTTTATGTACACAACATCATTAGGTTCTAAATAAATACCATCAAACGTATCTAGTATATATTCATATTGATTTTTTAAATTAGCATTAAAAACTTTCTGACCCCAATCCATACACGCAGCCCTACTTTTTAAAGTGTCATTTCTTACAGTCATATAATTCTCACCTAACGCTGCAGCAGCAGAAGCGTGACGGAAAGTGGCTCGCATTCCACCATCACCCTCTACTATGATAGTAGTAGGTATTTTTCTATCGTTGACTTTAAAAGATATAATATTGTTATTGTAATCATAATCCTTTACTACAGTTGCAGTGTCTACATTTTGTTTTTGTTCAAATATTAGTTGTGATTTAGTACCATCATCTATAACTCTTATTATGTTTTCAAGAGGTATGGCATCATTAGTTAAAACTGTGTTAAAAGCTTTCTTAATTATATCCATAATTTCAAAAGTACCTCTCATCACAGGCATTTGAATTACAGGGGTAGTGTCACCTATAAAATCAGTTCCTATTATATCTTGTAACTTTGCTATTTTTATAACAGTTCTGATAGTAGCACCTGCGCTCATTCCGTCTACGTTTTTACTATCATCGAGTGTTACTCTAGCTTTATAATGTCCAGTTAAAAATCCTATAGCATCTACACAATCAAACTGAACTTGTTTATCTCCAACTATAACTACATTAGAAACTCTACCTCTAAACATAGGATAAGTGTCAGAGTTATTTGCATAAAACAAAACTTCTTGATTCCAATACTTACGGAAACTTGTGTCTGATTTAGGTAATACAAAAGAAAACCCAGTAGCAGTAAAACCGCCCTGTTTTTTTAAATCGGCAGTCATAAAATCAACAGACTTACCATTCAGAACTACTTTACTTGAAAGTTGCTGCATCCTTTATACCTCCTAAAGGAATAACATCACTCATTAACGTACCATCTTTATCTAACAAACAAATCTCTTCAACTAACATAGTAAAACTGAAATTCATAGGGGCACGAGGTCCATTAACTGAATGTGATTGAGTAACCTGAGTTGGATAACCGAAAAACCTTACATAAGTTCCGTCTTTCTGTGTTTCATCCCACATTATTCTTGTGCCCTCAGATTGCATTCTACGTAATAATCTTAATGTACCATAAGATGTATAGTCATCGTTAAATTTAAATTGACTTTCATCTCCTAAAGCTGTACCGCCAAAACTTATAGTTTGAATAGGAGTACCAGTTCTAACAATAAAAACCTTACCATTCTTTGATATAGCTTGATAATAAGTTGAAGCATAAGAGATTCCTACGTCACTAGTAATTTCAAAATAACTTAAATCATAAGCTGTGTTATCTTTTTGTACTATAATTTGTGAATCAGATTGAGCAATAGGAAACATATTCCAAGGTTGCCATCCGGGTTGAGTAGTACCAGAAATGAAATGGTTACTAGCTCCAGAAACTACAATCTTTAACGGGTAACCTCTAAAATTATTTTTAACTTCAGTTGTCATCTTTTGTCCTGCACCAGTTCCAGAGGCAAACATCCAATTGTAATGATAAGGGATTGTAGGTGTACCTGTAACATTAGGAACATTACCGTTGTCAGATACTTTACTTGCAGCATCAAACACTTCATATATGTTTATACGTCTTAAATAACCAGTCAATGCATCACCAACCGAAGAAGCAATTGAAAGACCTGTACCTTTGGATAAATATAATTTATTATTTGCAACATTTCCTGAAACTACCCAGAAAACCTTTCCTGCGTCAGGCATTGGTGCAGTAGTGATTTGATATATATATTTGTAACCAGTCAATTGTTCATTAGTATATCCACTTAGATTTGTAGCACCTGTAAGTATCCATTCAGAAAACGGTCTACCAGCAGGGGAAACTGCTGTGCCACCATAGTCGGCATTAACAGCTATACTCCAGTCACTAGTTGTTGCTTTAACGTCAGTAGTATTACCAAAGAATCCACCCGTTAATCCTGAAACGTGAGTTACATTATACCAATCATCAGGTATATCAAACTCGATGTATCCAGACCTACTCATTGTATTAGATTTAGTTTCATATTTACTATCAGTACTGTTTCTATACTCCTTTTCTATCTTAGTAGTATCTTCAAACTTAAGAGGTACCCACTCAGCTTTTTGTGTAGTTTTATTACCAGCTATTTCATTAGTTACACGTAGATAATATACTCCTGCAATACTACTACCACTATTATAAGCTAAATTAGATTGCATCTCAGGGGAATACATTGTGTTGTTTATAAATACTTTACCAAACTTATTTTCATTTGTCATCATAAAGTATTCTGAAGCTACACGAGCAGTAGCTGCATCTTGTTCATAGAAAGGTCCAACGTTCCACGTATTAGTGTTTATAGCATTTCCACTACCGTTCAACCAAGAACCAGAGGTGTGAATACTAGTTTCGTTAGCTGCTAAACTTGCACCGGGATTAGTAATGTAATACCCATCTGAACCACTTGGTGTTGAAGTTGGGTGTATTCTGTAAAGTGTCTTAAATGTATCTAATTCACTATATTTAGTACTGTCAGATACAGCTTCTACTCTAGCAAAACTATATTGATTATAAAGTTGATTGAATTCGTTGATAGGGAATTGGTCTCTTAACATAGCGTAACTATCAGCACCAGTACCATAAGCCCAAGGATTATCATTCTTAAAACCTGTAACACTCTTACCAGTAATACTGCCAAGGCCCATCAATCCATTAGGTTGTGTATAGTAAGTGTATCCTCTTTTTACTATAGCATCAGTAGTCTTAGTATTGTCATTTAATTGTGTACTACTAGATGCTTGCCATTGAAAATTAGGTTCAAACCAAACTTTACCACTATCATATTTATAATAAGAGATAGACTTGTTAGAAGCCTTAGCTCTACTCTGTGAAAAATCTAAAGTAACATTTCTTTTAACATCATCTGTAATTTTAACAGGGTCTCCATTTGTAATGTATGTGATTGGGTACCAGTCTCCATCATCAGACTGAGCTATCAAAAATATTTTTAACTTATTATAATTATTAATAACAGACTTAGTAGTAACACCTACGTATTTAGGATTGACCCATCGAACTTCTAATATTTTAGAAAACATTCCTCCTGCTAAAGTAAATAACGTACTTGCAGGTGAAGCAGAATCACTTGTACCGGGAACGTCAATATCAAAACTTTTAGTTACTATAGTTTTTTCTACACCATACTCTGTGTCATTATAACTTGCTGGAGAACCACCCGGTAACTTATCGTTGTATATAACAGCACTCATTACACCCGTTATCTCTATTGAAACAGTTTGCATAGCAGCTTTTTCTGCATCAGATAATAATGGAGGTATCATAATGTAAATATCTTTAGGACCTTCTTCAAATATATTATTATCAATCCCACTCAATACTTCTTTATTTTCAATACGCATAACTGAGGTAGGTTTACCATCAGAAATAGTTATAGGATTAATACCTGTAACAGATTCTTGTGGTTTAGGTAAATTAGTAACTGAACCGCCACTATAAAGGTATTTTGAAATAAATCCTTCACTATTAATAGTTCTTATAACCGGTCCAAATGTGCCAGCTTTAGTATAAGTATGGTCTAAAGTAATAGAATTAGCATCTGTTTCTAACCTTTCCCATTGATTAATAGCGTACTCTAAAGAATTATCTTCCCCGTCACCCCAATCAACATACACCCATTGTACATCATCGTCATTAAATGTAATATTACCCGACACTTGAGTATACACTTCGGCGGAAGCAGGTGTCCACGTCAAACCCATTAAGTCACCCCTGTTATTTTCCAAGCAGTAGTGTTACTTCTACATACCTGAGTAGGACTTGCTCCCCTAATGTTATGATAATCATATAAAAATAATCTAGCTTGATATTTCAAGGATTCACCACTGCTTAAATCAGCTAATTGTGCAGTTTTCAATAAGAATCTATTAGCGTTAGTAGGAACATACGCACATTTATCGTGGAATGTAATTTCATCTATAGTTCCATTAAAGAATACACTTCCTCCACCAAATAATCTACCACCAATACCTATCGTATTGTGAGCTGTAGCGCCACTAAATGTAGTACTATAATCTTTAGTATCCTCTAACTTACCATTTGCATATATTTTAATATTATTAGCAGGTAAATTTTTATTATAAGTAATTGTAATTGCAATAGGTTGTTTACCATCGCCATCAAATTTTGTGGTAGTAGTCATATATTGGTCATTCACAAAAACACCAATGAGTCCCGTATCATACAGAGCTACATTAAATAAGAAACCACTAGCACCATTTGCGTCAGTAGTAGAAGAACTAACACAGAAAATATTACCATTATGTCTACTATTAGGTTTAACTTGACAAGTAAATGTGAATTCATCACCACTACCCACTGTTACACCTGTACTACTAGAAACGAAAGTACTACTTCCATTACCACCAAAAGCATATCCACAAGCTCCGTCAATAGTAGGAACGTTAGTTCCGGTCATTGCTACAGCTGTACCTCCTAAATAATTTTGAGCACTTGTGTAATAACTAACTGTAGCTGAATTCTCATTTAGTGGTGCAATAAAATTAGCACTATGATATTTATTTTGAATACTTCCAGTATCTACCCACAATATTCTATGATTTATATCATCTCCCATTTCTCTCCAATTTAATTGTATATCAGTAGCATTTGCCTTTGTCATCTCTGCTATTTCTACAGGGTTTATTACACCTTCAACTTTTATATTAGATGTAGCTTCTAAATCTGTTACTTCAGGTAAAGGGTCTTTTACACCATACACAATTAAAGGCTTATTTGTTGTGGCATCTTTTGTGTTAATATTACAAGCATATAATCCATTAAACATATTCATATAAGTAGGCTTAACAAGAAAATTAAAAGGTCTATTCATCTGAGGTTTAACTGTGTAAGCGTAACTACCTATGTCAATATAATTTTGACCTGCTACTACAAAATCTCTACCAACTCTACCTAATCCACCGTCACTACTTGGAACTTCATCTGAATTGTTAGTAGAATTAACCATACCATATCCAAAATCAGTTGATAAATTAATAACACTCTTTTCAACATCATTAAAACTTAAATTCCATTCATTAGTATAAAGACCATCGTTAAATAAAAATTCATTATATGTTGTACCTACTACAGTACCGCCACTTACAGGCACTATCCCATCATATGTACGAGTAGCCAAAGCTTGTGTTCCACTGTGACTTACATCTCCAAAAGAATCTCCCCACTTTACACCAGCAGAAGAAGTAACGTTTAATATTGCCCAATTCATCCAATATTTATATGGACTTATCATAACTTTAGTTAATCCATAATTTGTTTGACCATATTTTTGAACGTCAACAGTTCCAAACTCTTTAAGTCGCACAGAGTTAAACTGCGGTTGAAAAGCATTAGCTGGACTTCTTGCATCATCAAGATGTATACTTCTAGATAAATATATAGTGTTTCCCTTTCTCTTGCGTGTTTGAACCAAAGGTACATTTCTACCTACCTTTGTAGCAGGACCTACATCATAATACCCTAGAGAACCTGAACCATCTCTTAAGTATGCATATGGTACATTGTTCATCTCTACGGCGAGAGGGGTATTTAAAGGAATATCAAAGAGCTGGGGGTTATCTACGATTATAGACGTGCCTTCAGGGTTAGTACTGATAACTTTTGCAGCACATAATGGGTTACCTGTCTTAACCCAGTCAGTAAAAGCTGATTTTATATTTACTAGTCCCTTTTGTACAAAACCATCTACACTAGCAGTGCCACCAGTAATATGTATTTCTTTAGTACTATCTCCTACTGTTAAATTATTGAACCAACCATTTTGGAAATTTTCACCAAACAATCCTTTGTAATTAGCAGCTGTAAAAAATCCACCTGATACGTGACTGATAGGTTGTACAGTTTCTTCACGTCCTGTACTAAAACTATTAAATAAGAAGCCATTCGACCCTGATGTGTTATTAGATATCTGACCTGAAGCCTCAAATCCAAAAGACATATAACTAGCTGTTATAGCAGACTCTTGTCCATAATAATTATCAGGTTCATTAACAAGTACGGTTCCTGTTGCGGATACTGAAATTCTACCTGTGTAACCCGGTGCAGTATTATTACCTGCATAGAATGTAGGTGTTACCATAGGTGGAGAAGGTATCTTAGTTAACCTACCCATACCATTTTCTGTACATATTGTAGCGTTAGTTGTAGTAGGACCCCATTGATTAAAAGATATTTTATCTATAAGAACATCTACTGTTTTATCATCATTAGTAATTTCATCTACACTAGTGTAAGAATTGTTAATATGATTACCACTTACAGCATTCGGTACAACATTAATAGACCTCATATTATTAACCCATAAAGTCATATTAGGAAAGTGAGCGTTATTACCTGATATAGAATATCCACCAAAAGTTGCTCCTGAAGCAGTATCACCCCACATATTCTCTCCCCAAGAACCTGCGTGAGCTAAAGGAGCATATGCGTATTGACCATTCTCATCCATTATGTCAGGGAAATAAACTATACTACCACCTCCACTCGCATTTGGCACCACACCACCAGTATTACCTGAATTAGTATACATATTTAATTTAATACGCATTCTAACCCACTCACCAATAGGAACTTTTACCTTATAATCATCTGCATTAACGAAACCTAAAGTACTTCCAGCCCCACCCCCAGCCGTAGTGTTTCTTTTAAAATACCAATTTTGATAAGTATTATAAATACTTGAATTAGTATAACAATTAACATATCCGTCATCAGATTCTTCATTAACAAAAATAATAGCAGGAGCTTGTCTACTATTAACTATACCGAGAGTTCCTAAATCTCTCCAATATGTAGAAGCAGTACCTAATTGTAATCCACCACCGTTTGTGTCATCTGAACCTGCTGGAGCATTGTCATTAAACCATATACTAAAACTTCTATCTAATGTTTTAGAACCACTTCCTACTTCATAACCGTCTCCACCAGAACCATATTGATAAGCCCTTTCTGTAGTAAGGTCCATTGCGTTAATTTTCAGCAATATTTCTATCTCAGGGGCGTAAGCTGGTCTGCCTGTACCAGAAGCAGTAACGTCTATAGGTGTAGGTTGAGGTATTCCATAAATAGTCATAGAAGTAGTTTGTTGTAAAGGTCCTTTATTTAAGAGACCACCACCGGTTTGATAACCAAACGGATTAGCTGTAACCACTGGTTCTGTACCGTCTACACTACCACTATAATTTTCCCAAAAAGACTTTAATCGTAAAGCTCTACCATTAGTAGGAGCATCAGAACTAACTAAATTAGCGTAACTAAAAGCTATAAATTTTGAACTATCACCCGGACCTTCTAAGGTTTGGTCTTTAATATCTCTTATATCAGGTGAAAATAATATGTTTGAAAAAATAGAATTAAATTGAGTACACCTTTCTTGAAAATCTTCATCAAATTGATTGAATGTACTATCTGCCATATCAACGCGTGGCATATTAGCCCACCATTTAGCGCCCCTACTTATCCACCAATCAGCATTGTTAGCTAAAGGGTCTATACGTTTAGCAAATATACCAGTCTCTTGATTATGCACTGGAGTGCCTGAAGCTGCTGTAGATTCGGCTACTGAAACCCTATAAAGACCATCAGTTCCTTTAGTAATGAAAAACTCATCATCTGCGGCTCCGCCTTCAAAAAACTTTGGACCAAAATAATCTATCAGATTAGCACTTATAGCACCCGCAGTAAATTTAGTCCAGTCCCAAGCTTGACCTAACTCTTCAGATACATTAGACCACACTTCACCCCAAGCCCAACTATGTTCCTCTTTAGGTTCCTCTCTTTCTTCATACATAGCTTTCATTAATTTTCTTCTTGATATTACTAACAACGGAGCTTTACCCATCCCTATCATTTGTTTTGGAGTTGAAGGCATATCCATAAAATCTTTATTACTACCGTCAAAATCCTCTACCATCCAAGGGGTGTTTGCATTTAAACTATTATACAATAAAATAGGAGCATCGTAAGCTCCACTTGTAATCACTAGATTACCTTCTGTAATGTCTAAATTCTCTCTCATATTAAAGACATCTAAGTAATTAGGTGTTTGTGAATTCTTTTGTGTTAAACTATTCACATATAAAGAAAGAAACATTTCTGTTATTTGCCCTTCTCCATAAACAAAATCATCAGGAGATACAGTATTACTTTCTACTAAATAGAATGAAGTATCAGGGTTACTCTTAATATCATAAGTTGGTGATAAACCAATATAAGCATCAGCATAACAAGGAATGACACCTATGTCGTCTGTAAATTGTTTCTTGACATAAAAAGTATTCGGTTTAGGTGTTATAGTGTTCATTCATTATCCTCCCAATTCATCCGCTGAGTAGAAAAGGTCTTTAAAGTTATTACTTTCAATGTAGGCGTTGTCGATATATAAATCTTGTCCTCCACCAGTTGTTACACTACTTGTGTTCATTTGGGCGGCCATAGCGTTAGAAGCGAAGTTTTGTGAAGTTGGTATACCAAATACTGCACCGTAACCACCATACATAGCACCTGCTCCGCGCAGCATTCTTGTATAACCATCTGCTCTTGCATAATCATCTGCAAAATTTATTAAATCTTTTCTCATAGTGTAACCCGCTTGGGTTGGATAAAAAGTTCTATATTTATCAGGTCCCATTGTCAGTGAACCAACGTCACCTAACTTTGTTTGTTGAGCACTACGACCATATTGGTATAATTGCCCACCACCGAGTTCATCTGCCCTACCGAGTGCAACACTTGAACTTCTTTTACTAGACATTGTTGGTCGAACTACTGATTTGAATTTCCCAAAGTCAGGGTGTGCTAAATCACTATATCCTTTTCGAGTCATAAAGTCATCCATCTTTCCTGCATATCCTTTACCTTTGAAAACACCTCTTGCACCAGTCAGTCCAGCAGTTCTACCACCAGCAGCAGCAGCTCCTCTAGTTGCTAACATAGCACCTCCTCCTGTGTATAATGCACCACCAATCATCAAAATCGTACCAACCACATCTCCAATCCCTTCTGCCATATTTAAAACGTAAGCTACAGCGTCACCTAATACCATAGCTGCAGCAGCAGTAGAACCAAAAACCATACTTAATCCGTAAAATTTGAATATAAGACCATTAGCATCAAGACCAGTTCCTAATATATTACCTGTTAGAGCTAAGACATTAGATATTAAGTTAAGTGGTATAAACAATGTTCTAGCCATATCTGCTAAACTAAAACCTTGTTGAGTCATAGAAACTAACTGTTCTATTAAAGTAGTCATCAAATCTGAAAACCCTTGTAAACTAGTTATTACAAGTTCTCTTAAATCGTAAGATAATTGAGTTAATTGTTTACTACCATCAGGCATTTCTACTAAAAACAACTGTGTAAAATCATCAACTAAATTTTTCAATTCATAATCAAACTCGTTCATATATCCGTTAGCTACAAACTGTGCTTCAGATAAAAAGAATACTTCTTTAGTAGCGTTAATCATTTTCTGTGTCATCATAGCTAAAGAATTTTGCTGTACGTCAGCCATCTTTGCTGCTGCACCTTGCGAATTAGATAATTCCGAAACTGCTTGTTCAAACTCATCTACGTTTTGAACTAAGTGAATGAACGCGGTAGCACCACGAATGTTTAAATCTTCAATCAATGTGGTCAATAACTCTGTATCGTTAGCTATTTCAGTACCTATTGCATTAGAAAAATTTCGGGCGATTTCTGTCAATTGCAAGAAATTACCTTGTGCATCTGTAACTTCTACACCCATTTCTGCAAACTTACGGGTAGAATCTTCCGCACCCTCAGCAAATTCCGCAAGTGCCTGTCTTAAACCACGACCTGCAATACCAGCTTCCAGTGCACGGTCAGACAATACTTGAATAGAACCAAGTAATTGGTCTAAGTCCTGATTAGTAGCAGCGTAGAAAGGTAAAGCGAATTTGATAGCACTAGCTAAATCTTGATATTCAATTAAAGATGCGTTAATAGAGTGAGCAAACTTATCTGTTACTTCACCAGCATCAGACATCTCAAGACCAAAACCTTTGATTGTCTGAACAGTTAACTTACCTATAGTGTTTGCGTCTCCCTGCACAGCCATAGATAGTATCAATACATCATTAAGTACAGCTTGAGCTTCAGCTGCTTCTAAACCTGCGGAAGCAAACTGGTATAATACACGAGATGCATTATCATATGCAATACCGTAGTTTTCTCCGAACTTTATAACACGGTCAGAAATTTCATATAATACTTCATTTTGTTCTTGCCAAATCGAATTTGCATTAATCAATTCTCTTTCAAAAACAGCGTAGTCTTGAGACAGACCTCTTATTGTATAACCTAAAGTAGTTAACAGAGTTATACTAGTCATCAATGCACTTCTAAAAGTACCAATTAAAGTAGCTGCCATACCTTGTAATTCTTGAGCAGCTTTAGCTGAATTTCTTGCAGCAGCTTCTTGAGCTATCGCTAATTTTTTTACTTGTACTTCTAATAACTTTATATCCTCTGTATAAGCTTTAGCAAATGACGCTCTACTACCTTTAAATGTACCAAGTTTAGGCATAGTTTGACTAACTTGTTGTAAGTTTTTCATTGCACCGCCAGCATATCCAGTATAACTCTTAAACCTCCCACTTGCGTTCCTAGTAAAAGATTGAATCTCAGTTAAATTTTTCTTTAAGTTGCCTAAAGTATCTTTACCAGTCTTATTACCATAATCCTTAACCAACTGTCTACTATTGTTTAATGTCTTTTGTAAACTTCTAACATTATTTACAGAGGCATTATTAAAATAAGATTTTTGTTTTCCTTGTATTTTATCAACCAACATACCAAAAGAACTGGCAGCTTTGTTATACTCCGATTTAGGGGGAAGCAATAAACGCATCCCAACGTTAGCCATAAACAGCGTTCCGAGATATCCTGCCATATTAGTCCTATAGTTTTAAAGCTTCTCTAAAACTTTTTGGTTTTGTTGTTGCCATTCCCCTATAATACTTCCGTTTTTGAGTCAAGTATTGAGCATATTGAGAACGAACGCGTGGTTTTTGTTTGGCCATTTTGTTTATATCATCTTCATCATACCCGTCTAGACTGTGCAATTGTTGATATTCTGCTAGTGCACACAGCAGACCTTCGAGTTCAACACGGGGCGTATTTTTTATTTCGTTCCACGACAGACCTAGTTCTTTCATCAGGGGGATGTAGAGAAGTACCGGTTCTGGTGACTCCCTCATCCACTGGTAAAATTTTCAGCGATGTTATCCTTGAGTTGCAACACTTCAGCAGTTATTTGGAAACGCAATGTTGCAGGTAGAGTGTTCCATAATTCATCAGTTAAAGTTGTCCCATCAGGGTTTTTATCGTTGGCCTTTCTGACCATCGTTAATATCCTTTCTGTTCCTACCTTAGTGTAGAATTCGTTTTTCTCATCTGCACTTGCACTGTCATCAGGCATTGCGAGTTTAGGCTCTTCAGCCTCAGTTAATTCACAATATTGAAAACAGAATTTCTTTCCTCTATATTCTACTTCTCCTTGCTGCACTTCTTCAGTAAGTGCGACTAGCTCTTCGATTGTCCATACGTCTTCAGGCATTTATATCATTCCTTGATTACTTGTTATTCATTAAATATTGCCAGTTGGTGTTAAAGCTATAGTAGCTCCTGACACAGAAGCTATAGGTTGTACATATGAATATAATTCAATAGTTTCTTCTGTAGCTCCATCTGGAGTCATTGTTCTTGAGTGTCCAGTGACACAACAATTAGCTATTGTTAATACTTCATCAACATTAGCTGTACTTCCACTTGCAAATCTTAAATGTATTCGGTATCCGAAACTTTGATTGTTAGATGTTGTTAACCCATCAAATAAATATGCATCTCCTGTGGCAGTTTGCCCACTTGTGGCATAACATCCATCTCTTGCATAATTATAAACGTAATCAAAACAGGCATTACTTACTTTACGTGTAATAGTAATAACCATTGCTTTTTTAATTTCAGCGGTTAGGTTTGTATTTTTACCCATATAAGATATATTTTCATCCATAACACTAGGACTAAAATCGATACCTGTAACATCAGTTAACCTACTAGCGGCTGCAATTCCTGTATCTCTTTTAGGGATAACAAAGAAATCTCCAGTACTAATGTTTGCATCGGTAGCTGCTGACACAGCTGTCATTCCAGTAGCTGCGTAATTTCCAGAAACAGCTAAGTTCTTCTGCTCTGTTGTCATAAATATTTCTACATCTTTTCCTAGCCAGTACGTCATAGTAAAGCATCTCCTGTTGGGTCAGTATAAGCAGCGTTATCAATAACAGGTTCTACTTGACTACTGAATTCTATTGTTTCTTCTTGGGTTCCGTCGGCATTCAAAGTTACCGTGTGTCCAACTAAACAAGCGTTACATACTGTAAAACATTCTGCTCCGCCTTTCATATGAATTGCAAGTCTGTATCCGTAAAAGTTATCTGGTTCTGTTAATCCATCTGCTAATGAACCAGCTTCGTTTACTCCCCATCTTCCGATATCACCAGATGAATCACCACTATACATTATATCAAAATTGGCATTCTTTCTTTTTAATGTTAAACTAACTGTAGTTTCTTTGTGTACTTCAGCCTTTAATGGAGTTCTGTGCCCTAAGTAGGATATATCTTCATCCATTGCTCCGATACCCAAATCTAAACCTACTACATCAGCCATTGCGTTACTAGTGCTTAACTCAGTACCACCGCGTTTTTTAATAGTCGGATTTGATGTAGTTGTTGATAGGGTGTACAAACCCGTCGCTCCACTAGCAACTAAAACACCTGTGGTATTGTGTTCGGTTGTTAATGCAACTTTTACGTCACTTCCAAGGAAATATGCCATATTTTGAAACCTCTAACTTTAATTAGTTCTCAATATTATATAAAGGTTTTCCTCTAACCGGCCATTGGGCCGCCTTCCCAATCACCTTGCACGTAGTATCCGTGTGGTCTACGACCTACATTCTGTGCTTGTCCTAAATATTTAGTACTATGAACGAATGGACCTAATCTAACTGGCCCTGCCCAAGTTCTAGCTAAACTTGGAGGAGCAGCTGTTACCCCTCCTCCAGCATAAGTGGCTACCCACTCTTTCCATTGAGCTTCAATATTATTATTAATTTGATGTTGTAATTTATGAGACTCTTCTTGCCATTTCATAGCCCACTGTTTGAAAGCTCCACCTTCCATATTATGTAAATCAAAGAATCCTCCAAACCCATCAGGTTCTCCCCACCAAGTTTCAGCACCAGTATCTACTAAAGCTTTTAATTGTTGTGCAAAATCACCTACAGATATAGCACTAGTAAAAAATGCTACACTCTGAGCTGGACTGAAGTCACCCATAAACATACGAGCAGCTTCACCAGTTTGTGTAGCCATTGTCATTCCTAAATATTGGGCTCCTATACCAGTCTTCCAAAACTCAGCAGTAGTAGCTTGATGTGCATTTAAAACTTCTTGACTTTTCATTGAAACAATTTCGTACTCTTGCAATGTCATAGGTATATCAGGTATAAAATGAATACCGTCTTCAGTACCAAACTGTTTACTTTTAAATGGTATATATATTTCTGCATATGGTCTATTACGTGGACCTTCAGGCACAATTCTTACATTTAAAGACACTCTCAAAAGACCACCCTTCAATGGAATATGTAAGTCAACTCCTCTTTTCTCTCTGTCTATGTTCTGCCATCCCCATTCACTACCACTTTCTCCCTGCACTTTACCAAATCTATTAGCCATTAAATACTTAGCTTCATCGTTTAATACTCCAAAGTCACTCATAAAACCTTTTACTATTTCAGCTTTAAAATCTCCGGCGCCACCTCTACCATAACCTTCGAGACCTCCTAAAAACTTAGCTGTCTCACTATATCCTGAACCAAAACCTTTAGGAAATTTACCTAACGATTCCATTCCTTCAACACCAGTACGCCACAGGGATTTAGGTACATAGGGCTCAGGAATTATCTCGTTAAGTTGTTTTAATTCGTCATTTACTGTCTTTGCCATCCATCTTATAAAATTTTTAGCCTGAGGTATAGACATAATACCTGAAGAAACCTTTGGGTCACTTAATACCTTTTTAGGGTCCATCTTGGCATTCTTTTGATATTCTTGAAAAGCTTTAGGAAACATCTGGTCAAGACTTTTTTTCTCAAACGATGCACGTAACATTCTAGGGTCAGCTACTTCCATATTATTAGCAATAAGATGTCCACCATCCCCAGTAATGTCACTACCCTCATTTTTCGATGGACCAACGCGTGATACTCCCATATCTAATTCTGTAAAGTCAGGGTCAAAATCAGTAAAACCGGGCACTGTATCATAGTCTGTGTAAGGTGCTCCTCTTTGTTTCAAACCTTCATCACCTCCGGGTCTGTCGTAACTAACTGCTAGTAATCTATTTTTATAATATTGATATTTAGCTGGGTCTTCACTAAGTTTAGAGTCTAATAACTTTTTCGCATATTCGTGTTGTAAAAATCCATAACTTGTGTAAACAAATTCCTTCATATTCTTTGTTGGTCTACCATACTTTTTCCACGAAGCATTAAACTTTCTTATAGCTTTCTTTGCCCATTGTGGATTTGAAGCAGCCTCACTTCCTATTTTTGGAGTTATGTAATTTTCAAATTGACTATAAGATAAACCTAGTTCTTTAAATGATGGTACCATTTCTTGACCACTCAAATCAACTACACCTGACCTCTTGTTAGCATTTTGTGCTACTAAAGAAAATAAATCAGCTGCAGCTAACTGGGATTTACCTCTCAAGATGTGCATCTTTCCTTTCTGTTGTTCTAAATATGCTTGCATCAAACGGTCAGACTCTACCCTAGCACTACCCAATCCTGTCCCTTTAGTCTCAGGTATACCGGGTTGAAGACTTTCCATATACCCACCTTTACCAGTGCCATTCCATCCTGTACCCTTTCTACCTGCCCAGAATCTACGAGCAGCTCTTTTGTTAGGGTCACCTTCGTTTATAGATGTCTCTAATCTACCATCTTTAGCTCCCTGATAAACCATCTGAGAGTAATACTTTTTACGCATATACTCTTCGTCTGCAAGTGCAGGTTCGTTATTTCTTAGTATAGGTTCGAAAGTAAAACCGTCATTGTCTCCCCTTCTTTCATAAACATATTGTTTTTGTACAGCCTCTTTTCTAGCTAACAATGCTGCAAAACCTATTTGCATAAACTTACGCATATCTTCGTCTGCCATTATCTATAATTCTTAAAGGCAATCATATATACAGCAGATGCGCCATACATTTCTAATGCAGGGTCATATCCAATATCAGACCAATTGTTTAAGTCTTGCTGTAATACTTCAGTGCCAGCGTACCAAGAACCTCCACTAGCTGAACCCATATCTGTTAACACGTTTGCGACGTTTAACATTAAATAATTAAGTAATCTTCTTCCTTTGTAAACTACAACTGAATCGTCATCTTGTGTGACTGACAATTTAGAATCTTTAGCAATAACCAGATGATAGGTAAATATAACACCAACAATTTCTCCTGTCTTTACCTCACTACCAAAGGTAACTTGCTCTGCCATAAACTTATCGAAACGTCCTGAACTAGTTATCTCTGAAATAATCGCGGGGTACTGAACGTCTGCGGCCTCAGGATACTGTCCATAAATGTGTGCATCAGGAAAGGTAGTCCTAAGTTGGTCTATAACTGCCCTCTCAATATCATTAATAAAATCTTTTGGTGCGCCCATATTTATCTACGGTGTGTTGTAACCAGTACCGTAAGCCCTCCTTATCTTATCTCTTTTACCTGTTGTTCTTACACAATCAAATACCATATATTCATCATTATAATCGTTTACCTTTTGTACCGACCATTTAGATGATTTGTAAAATTTTAAATCTTTAATGTATAATTTACTACTAGCTCCGGATACATCAAACTCTAAGTTATTAAACGCATAAGTACCATTCTTCCAACTTGCACCTTGTGTAACGTTAAATCCATATCTAGTACCACTTAGATAAACACTAGACAATGAGGTTCCTGAAGTATATGGGACATCTATAGTTAACCATTCTTCATTAGGAACTTTAACGTTAGAAGATGTAGAACTAGCATTGATTCCGTACTTCCAAGCAGCAGTTGTTCCACTGGCATATACGTTCACGCCTTTGAAATAAAGAGTGCCACTAGCTTTCATTTGAAATGTAAGTCTATCAGATTCTAAAATATTAGCTCCTGCATTAGTGTAAGTAAACGTACCAGAAGCACTTGCCCCTAATGTAACAGTAAGAGTAGTCCCACCATAACCTTCAGCTGCAAAAGTAGAAATCATTGTTCCTGATGCCCACCCTGTGTTACTAGATATAGTAGGCACAAATATAGTTCTATCGTAATCAATCAACTGGTCAAACCCAGTTATATCATTAAAGTTAGTATTGTCATCTTGATTTAGATTAGGGTAATTTTTTAAAGTAGTTATGTTAGGTAAATAAATTCTAGCCTTACCTGTAATATTATGTCCACCTCTTTCTACTACGTAATCTTTGTCAACTATGTTTCGAATATAAGCATTAACGTTAGGCACATTAATTTCGTTAGAAACAACTGTATTACTTTCTACTCCGTAATTATCTTTACCATAAATAGGTGGTCTGTAGTAAACTACTCTTCTAGACTGTCCAGTACGGAAACTCAATTTTTTGAGTAGACCAGACATATTGATTCCTATTTTACCCATATTTTACCTACTTATTATAATTCATACCACGTGGTTTCTTTCTGAAATCCAAGGTACTATCCACACCTGTAACGTTCTTGTCCCAATTGACTCTGCCCAGATATGGGTCTGCATTATAAGTAGTTTTCTTGATACTAATACCAAGTTTCATTGATAACAATTCTAATGCTAATTCTACAAAGTTAGCAAACTCAGCATTGTTGTATTTAACATCCACATCTGCAAGTTTAATCTGACTAATACCCATTCCACTTTCTACAATTGAGCCTAAATAACAGGTGTAATATACGACAGCTTGGTCATATGCAGCATCACTACCTAACGAATAAGTTAAACCAGTTTGCACATCAAACCAGTCTACAGACATATCAGCTAGTATGTCTAAATTAGTGTCATCTAGTTCCTCTGAAGAAATACCGGCTAATAATCTTACCTTATTTCGGAAAGCAGCTGTCCACGTTGGGTATGCCATTATACTACCCCCATCATCATTGCGCCGCTACCTGTTGCTATTGTTACCACTATACCAATCCACCATCGCATTTGTAATCTTAAATCATTTTCCCACATTTCGTGGTGATGCAAATGATTAGTAAAAAGAGTTTCAAAACCTTCCATTCTTGTAAAGATGGTTTTCACCCGTTCGTCCATCCGAACCAGCAACTCCTCTTTTTCTCTATCATCCATATTTAAATACCTCACCAATTATATTAAAAGGTTTGTCTAATCGTTTAACTCCTCCGTATCGAAGTAAGAGTCTAAATCATCCATTAAATCGATAGGTTCGTATTCGTGTGGTGTAGAACCGTCATCGTGTATAGTACCACCATACACATCGCTTCTTATCCACTCTCCTTGACTATTATCAAAATCTTGTGTATAGAAATCTGCATTTGTAACAATACGAACATACCCTGCATTAACTAATGTGTTACATTGTTCGTTGTTTGCGTTAGAATCAAAGTTGAAATAAGACCTGTGTGAACCGTTAGCTAATATCTTAACGTCGTTTACAGTACCTATTGAAGCTGCCTCTTCTATTTTTTGGTAGTTTAACCAGTCGTTAGTGCCACTTGTAGCAATATAGTACTCTGTGGTACCCTTATGTGACTTTGAGGCAAATTTGGACCCTACAATCAATTCTCTGTTAGCTAACTCAAAAGTAGAGTTTGTAAACACAGTTGGTGTTACACCAGTTCCTATGTATAATTTACCAGTGTGTGCAGCACCACTCAAAGTATTGGCGTTCCAATTACCTGCGGTTGCCCAAGGACTTGAACCAGTAAGAGTAGCAGTATTTCCAGAGCCACTCATATCAGATATACTTGTTCCTAACCCTTCATTAAATTGATACCATCCACAACATTTTGTATCATCTATACTACTTGCATCAACAGCACCCCAGTCGTAAAACATCATTTGCCTAACTTGAGGGCCTGTAAGCGCAGTTTTCCAAATAGAAGCTCTAGCTATGTTACCTTCCCAAGGCCAATCTCCATTATCTCTAAGAGTTCCTATACAAGCTTTAGTTAAACCATAAGGGCTTCCAGATAAAGCAAATGACTTAAGTAATTTCCCATCTGCATAAACTTTACCAGTAGAACCGTCCCACGTAAAACAAATGTTTACCCACTTATCTACTACCCAATTATAATCAATGTCAGTGTAACTTGAGTTTACTGATTCGTGTTTAACTCTAATTTTATTCAGGGTATTAGAAGATAAAATACCACCTTTTGAACCATCAGTACCAATCATTGTATTTTCATAAGGAGCTTCAGAAGGTTTTACCCACGCTTCAAGAGTAACAGCGGTAGCTGTACCCATCCCATCTCCCATAGTTGCATATTCATTGCCATCCAAATCTAACGCAGAAGAACTAGTAAAGAATCCACCACGTGTATTGAAAGTACCAGTGTTTTGTATTTTAAATACGTTAGTACTACTAGATACAGTTCCTCCGTTCAAAACCCTTATAGACTTTAACATCTGTGATTCAGATGTAGAACCTATTGGTCTATTACTTGCACTAAATTGTTTGCCAACTATTAAGTTACTGTTACGGAAAACTGAATCTTGATTGATACGAGCATCTGCATTCCAGAATACATTTTCCCAACCATTATTCAAATAACCACCATTTGGACTATAATATCCTGTAGAGTTCCACCATAATGTTGCACCGTCACCACGTCCGTAACTAGTAGCACTATTATCTTGTAAATAACTAGCTGTACCATCAAATATAACAGTAGCACCACTAACTATTTCCTTAGTACCATCACCCGGTAAGAAATTACCACCGTATTTAACCCACGTTCCACTTGTAACGGTTAAAGTTTGTGTTGTACTATCATTAGTTGTAAGACCTCCTTGGAAATCTACGTTACTTACATTTATAGTAGCGTTATCGTCAGATGTTTGTGCATCAGTAAATATAACATTGTTTAAAGTAGTAGTTGCAGTATGGAAATCAAATTTAGTGCCTGAAACAACAGCAGGGAAAGCTTCAGAAGCTCCTGATATAATAGGGTTAATAGCAGACTTAATACCTACTCCTACGTTTGTAACTAAATATCCTGTACTAGATGTAGTTCCAATTGCCCAATTAGCTCCATCCTTGTAAAACCCAGTAGCTCCACCACCATCTCCAGTAGTAGCCCAAGTATCTTCAACAATAAACCCACTGTGTGCATACCCGAACCCAGTGTTTAACTTATTAAAAATAGTTCGAGATGAACCTGTAATTATAGTGTCACCTCCTGCACCATATTCCATAGTAACACTTCCACTATTATGGTGAAAAGTACCATCGTTACTAAAGACAGCCGGGATTGCACCATTTCCAACAGTTGTCAGGTCAGTACTAGCATACATATTACCACCTGACTTAATATCTACTGAACCTATTGAAGAAGAAACTTCAAAATCGCCACCAACATAACCATAGTTTCCTCCAGATTGAACTTCAAGAGCTCCAGAAATTACCATTGTATGGGATGGTGCTGTGGGTCTAAAAGAACCTTCTTTTATAGTTGCATTGTTTGCTATTGTAAAAGCGTAAGGAGCACTTCCCTTTCCTCTCCAGTTTACACGATTAGTAGGAGCAGGTAAAGTTTGTTCGTAATTATAAAACATACTTTGGTTTCTAACAACTGTAGCATCTGTACCAGTGAAGTTAATAGCTACATTTCCATTATTATGTACGAATGTTCCTTCCGGATTATACATAGTATATCCACCAATAACTTTGTTAAGTACTAAAGTACCAGTAGGTGCCTTAAAATATGAACCTTCGGACATATATAGACGTCCCCAAGTATTAGTGCCTCCTTGGTTTGCATAGTTACCCCAATAAGCCCATCCTTGTAGCTCAACACTTCCACTGATTGTACTACCGTAAGTACTTTTATCTATACCACCAGAAGTTAAAACAGTCAAGTCGTTACCAACTAAGATGTTACTTACAGCCTGTAAACCTAAATGACGTGATGGGCTATCTCCATCTCGGAACCCTACACTCATATTGTATAAATATCCACCGTCACCGTTACTAGATTGTCCTGTACCATCAGCAGGCCTATCATTGTTTTTATAATTATTGTAAGTTGCATTTTCTGATGTTTGACCAATTGCTAATAAACCTACACCACCAAACTGTATAGTACCATTGTTATGATAAACTGTTCCTTTAAGATTATTTTCCCAAACATAATGGTCACTGTCATTACCTGAGTATGGACCTAACACTTCAATAGTTCCGCCATTACCCACAAAGACTCCGTTATTACCGTTAAATATAACACTCTGTACTGAAATTGAACCAGAAGAATCCCAGTTATTATAACCAGCATTATTCACAGTTGCTACGTTACCTGCTGAAAATGTACCACTAGCACCTATGTAAACGTGCCCTATTTTTGTAGTATTAGTAGCAGTAGTATTTCCTATACGAGCTGTACCTGATACTATAGTTAATGAATTTTCAATACCCATATAATTAGCACTTGATTCTCTAGTAACTAACAACACTGGGTCTGTTGCACGAGGGTTACTTCCTTGGTCAACTATTAAATCGTAAAATTGTCCCTTTCTACCTGTAGTAGCGTTAACTGGAGCAGCGCCATCAGTGTTAACTTGAGTTCCACCACCATATGTAATTTTAACAGTACCACTTTGATGATATAAATAATCTGAACTACCTTGCCATTGATAAGCAAAAGCAAGATTACTTCTTTCACCTGTAAGGGTAAAAGTGCCGTCGGGAAGATAAACTCTCCCAGTTCCAGCTGTGTTATATTCTGCCCAAAACCATTCTGCGGTTAAGTCTCCACTTCCCGAAAATACTCCTCCTCCTGATACGTGTATACCTGCCATTAGTCAAACCTCACTTTTCCTTTTGTAGTCAAACTACCGGGATAGTAAGCTCCAGCATCGTTTGTAGTTCCACTGTTACTTACTAAAATATCCCCTGATGAACCGCTTAAATAGAAATTTTGTAACATTTTATCACCTGTGCCAATGTTAAACTCCCAAGCGTTAGTACTTCCAGAAGGTAACATCTTAACATAACAAGATTTAGGGTCAGGTGCGGAACCAGCTTTAGTCAATGCAGCACTATTATATGTGCCTACTGTATCTGCAAGACTTAAAGTTCCAAGGTTATTACTGTCTAATTTAAACCAAGCATATGCATTCAAAGCATTACTAGGGTCTGCATAAGAAAGGGTTTCACTAGTAGCTGGGTTAATTGCAGCAAGGGTTGCTACAGAACCCGTAGGTGTATTTGCAGCATTATAAAATCTTATATCAGCTAAGGAAATAGGCATTGCACCATAATCACCATAACCAAAGTAAGTGTCACCACTCCAATTAGTAGTTCCAGTGTCTGTTGTAGAATTAGCACTTTCTTCACTACCATCTACCCACATTCTTGTATTAAAAGCGTCAGCAGGGTCAACATATACTAACATATGGTGCCATAGACCGTCTGTATTAGGAGCAGAATTAAAGTATCTAAAATTATTACCGTGACACAAAACAAGCCAATTACTACCAATAAGGCTGATACCTCCCTCGTTACCTGAATTAAATCCTATAGCTGTTGTCATAGTGCGTGTATAAGATGCTATATCAGTAGGACTCTTATACCAGAAAGATACAGTAAATGCAGCTGGACTACCAGTGCCAACTATTGTTGCATTTGTATCTATATAATTATAATTACTTGGCCAGTTATTTTTGTCACTAAACTGATTAAACGAAGCGGCATTTTCACCACTCGCTACAATTTGTAATAAAGAATTGTTACTTACGCCTTCAGAAAAACCATTGTTGCTGTTTACCCAGTTTAATGTTGAACCTCCTCTTAATCTAAGTTCACCAACAGTTCCACCATAACTCTTCCATTGTTTTAAATTCATATCCCAACCGTGACTGTCGATATATTTACTTTTAGAAGTTAAAGATGGCATCATTGTTCCTACTATTGTTAAATCACCACCTAGATTTATACTGTCAGTAGGTAACATATTCTTTATTGTCATTGGTTTTGTTGGATAATTACTATTCCAATAAGCACCTAAACCATTAGAAGCGTGACCAAACGGTGTGCCTGATATCTCTTCTACATAAGCTAAGTTACCGTTTGCGGTACACCAAGGAGTTGCATTATCTCCATATGTAGAGTAATTCGTTTGTTCTAGAGTACCGGGACCCCATTTCCAAGCTCCATAAAACATTATAGTTTGTTCATAGCCATCCCATCTGGTTATTTTCATCTTTTTACCAGCTGTAGCTCCGCCACTCACATTACCTATCCTCCAATTCTTACCCCATACATCTATATCGAGTGGACTTGTCAAGTATAATTGTGCAGTACTTCCCGTACCCTTAATCCAATTACTATATCCGTTAGGGACATCCCAAAGAGCTGTAGTAGCAGCAGTACCATCAGTGCCATTAGCAGCTAAATTATAAACTGTAGTGTTATTAGTTTTACCATCAAACTGGAACCAACTAACACATTTAGTGTGGTCAATTGCACTACTGGATACAGATAAATAATCCATAAACATCATTTGTTGAATTTGTGATTGAGTTAGAGCAGTATCCCAAGCAGATACTCTAACCAAGCTACCATTAAAGTAATCACTAGTGCCTCTTGACCCTATAAAACTACCACCAGTTTGAGTGTTTATTGCGTCAGTATGTGCAGACTCAACCTCTAAAATACCGTCAATATACAATTTAAATGAAGTCTGGTCATAAGTAGCAGCTGCGTGATGCCATTTACCATCAGCTAACCCTATAGTTTGGGAAGTTAATGTTTTACCTAAATCGTGAGCAGAGACTTGGACGTATCCGTCACTATTCTGGTACATATAGATATTACCAGTTCCCCAGCTACTTCCTCTTGAAAAAATACCTCTATAATTTGCATCATCAGATGCTTCAAACCAAGCCTCAACGGTAAAATTATTTGAAGTAGCCATTTCATCTAGATTATCACTTATTGTTATTCTTTGACTTGCGGTATTATCAAACATCCCTTGACAAGCTCCAATAAAACCACCAACAGCAGATAGTTTAGTACCACTCACTGTAAGTGTTTTATCATTTTGGTCAAACACAGAGTTTGCGTCATCACCAACATAAATATTTCTACAGTTAAAGTTATGGTTAAGTCTAAACCCTGTAGTATTAGTACGCCCTACAATCAAATCTCCTTCAATGTCATATGCAGCATTAGTGAATTGACGATAATTTGAGTTCATCATCTGTTGCCCACTAATAGCAGGCATAATGAAAGTGTCATTATTTGCGGTCTGATGGGAATATATTATTTTTGAATTGTCATTATGAACAAAACTTCTATTTGCTGATTGCATAAACTTATTAGCAAAAACCGCAGCATCTTTAACAATCATATTACCAGAAATATACATAGGTATCTTTATATGAACAGAAGCTCCACTTACGTCAAAATTCTGTCCAGTATCATTAGAAGCACTATCTGTTAATGGAATCCTTATTTCAGCTCCACCACCAGATTTGTCACCCCATACTGTATTACCTAATATTTTTAATGTAGAACCATTTTCAAAACCGTTATTGCCTGTCTTACAATCACCAAACATATGAACACCGCTAACTTGTATGCTTCTATAAGGTGATACAATAGCGCCATAACTAGCGTGTGTACCACTCAAAACTGCGGGGTAATTTTCACTTGCAGATTTTATGAGTGAACCACCGTTAGTGTTAGTCATTGCTTGAATATAAGCACTACCACTAATGTATCCAACTGAACCAGTAGTTCCCAGTGTTAATGTATGACCATTAGCGTGAGATGAATTAGCATAAGAACGTATATTACCTTGTAAATTTAGTGAATGTTCTATCGTCCAACTTCCATTATGCCATTGAGGTTTTGTACCTGCCTGTTTAACTTTATAATAGGTATTAGTGTTATCGGCTTTATTAGCAGGGTACCAATCTGTAGTAGTTGTTCCACTAAATGTTAATGTGCCACTGTTATGAATGTATTTACCGTCAATTCTCCAATTAGGTGGGTCACCAGCAGCTGAAGCTGCTCTAAGTAATAATTCTCCTTGTGGAGCGCTAAGGGCAGTACCACTAGTAATTGTAAGTCCTTCATCGCTTGTAGCTCCTACATTAGATATATCATAATTGGGTTTCACCCACGTTGCACCACCTGCTTGTTGAACTGTTAATGAACCTCGTCCACTATCCTCCTCGTTTCCTGTTCCTTTAATAAATTTCATCCAATGAGCAGGATTTCCTACCCATTGTGATTTATAGTGTAATTCTACTTGAGCAGGAGTCCAAGCTACATCATCAATTATAACTTCACCTATATCACCGCTAAAGAAATCAGAAGTTCCGTCATTGAAAGCTCCTATAGTCATATCATCCGTTGATGCAGCATTTACAAAAGTTGCAGCACTTGTAGCAACCTGAACACCATCTAAATATAATACTTGAGAGCTTCCTGTAGTTGTATAAACAATTTGATGCCACTCACCATCGTTAATTCCAGCATCATAAACAGCATAAACGTGACTACTACCATCCCAAAGAAGACCTGCTATGTAACCTGCATTAAGACCACTAGCATCTCTATTAATTGCTAATGACATATTAGTAGAACCTGCAGCTTTTTGATTAGTTATTACATATGCTCTATTAGTAGCTCCATCCGTACAACGAATCCAAGTAGCATATGTTACATTAGTTCCAGTAATAACATTATTTGAATCACCTAAATCATAACGGCCATTAGTACCATTAAGAGCGGTATGAGTAGAATTAAGTAGATTCCAAGTACCACCACTTACTATGGCAGTACCACTTACACTACCCACACCAATTTGGTTAAGGTTGTATTCAGAATGGCTCCACGTACTATTAGTAACAGTGCCATCTCTATTATTAGAAGTACTATCCTGCACAGTTGCATTATTATCATCCAGTTTCCACCATAATTCTTGGTCAGTAGAAGTTGGATTTCCCTTAAAAACATCAGTAATTTGTGAATCGGTTAGTTTAGTAGACCATACTGAAAGGTCCCTCATTGAACCAGAATATTCATAATCATTATTCAAAGCTCCACCTTGCACATAACAATTTGTAGGTGCAGCAAAATCACCAAAAGTAATTCCAGATGTACTTCCACTCGAGCCATCTCCACCACTAGTACCTAATGTAGCGTGAGCTCCATCTATATATATTTGTAAACCTCCAGCACCACCTACCGACGAATCAGCTGTTGCTAGAATATGTCTCCATTCAGATTGACCTGTTGGAAATATTACGTCAGCTGTAGATGCCATCCCTGAATTACCATCAGCAGAATATGTAAAAGTTACTTTACCATTAGCTTGAATAGCTACGTTAATAATGCTAGAAGCCCAAGTTCCTAAAATACCCAAAGTTCTCTGTTCACCATTTTGGCCATTAAAGGGTTTTACCCAAGCACTCATTGTAAAGGAATTCTGAAATGTACTTTCAAGGGGTTGAAAATTGCCTTTAACCCAATCACCATCCCCATCAAAAGATAAATCATAAGGCATATCCTGAACCAGCGAGCCACTACTTAATGACCCGATTACGTTACTACCGTATCCAGTAAATATGACGTTAGCCACTGTTTATCTTCCCTCCTCTATTAATTAAATTACCATATATCTTCAAATAACGTTCAGTGCCGCCAGTAGTCTGGTCATCAAGTTCAAGTGTTCCAGCAGCTTCTAGATTTACATTTCCAGATACTACATAGCTAATATTTGATGCAGTTGATTGACCATAATAATTGTAAACCGTTCCACTTTTAACATCCAAATCACCGCCTATGTGCCATACATCAGTAGTTCCCTCACCTTGTGGTTTCATATAACCACCAGCAACATTGAATGTAAAATCTTTGATAACTGATATATCTCTATTTGGAGCAAGTGTTCCTCCTGATATAATTAAATTGTAAAATGCGTTATTTCCAGTAAAACCAGCACCTACCTCGTGTTCTATACCTTCACCCCAAGTAACACCAGACACCATCATTGTTCCACTATTATGATGCATCTCTCCACCATCGTGTAGGTATAAACAAGCATTATTATATTCAACATTTCCGTTGTTTTTAACTACAGAACCACTGTAACCTTGAGTACCAGCTTTTTGTGCTAATGATTTAGTGTTCGAAGTGAGTGGCCAATATAATTTACCACTTGGTCCAATAATCATAGAACCAAATTCAAATTGAGCCCACGCACCATCACGCGTCCAACTACTGGTCGTAGCCTGTGAAGTTAACATAGTTTGATAGTTAGCTGCACCGTAGTTTCTTAAATCTAACGTACCAGATATAAAAGTTTGAACACCGCGTTCTGCAAAGAACCCACCAGCGTAAGGTTCAACAACAGCTGAACCACCTCTAAGTTCTAGATTTGAACCAGCCGCTATTTTCATCTCATTATGTATATGGAAAGGTGCCCCTGTATATGTACCGTTACTTGTTTGTAATCCGTTACTACCAGAAATGTGAACATTATACCAATGGAACCTTCTACCATAACCTGTTTGAGCACTACCGCTTGCGGGGTCACCAGCAATAGTCACATTCTTATAATCATTTTGATTTACTGTTACAATAGAATCAGAATATCCATTCTGCCACAACAACGTACCACTACCGTGATAGAATCCAGCAGGTATAGTATTAAATGTAAAAGTATTACCGTAGTTACCTAAGTATGTACCTATATTTACATACATACTTGAATAACTGTTATACCCTTTAGAATTAAATGTAGTTGTTCCACTACTAAACTGAATGTAAGGGTAACCAGTGCTTCCACTTGCATCGCCATAATTCGATTTTAATGAACCTATTATAAGGTTTGAATTTCCACCCCAAATAGATGAACATCCATATAGATATACAGATTGGAAAGCGCCTTCATTACTTCCGTCAGTCTTTTTGGACTGTATTCCGTCATTACCTTTAGAAGGGTATGCTCCCAAACTAACTGTTCCTCCTCGACAATCTAAAATAGCTCTACTATATCTATAGTAGTCTCGGTCAAAATTCATAGCTGAAGGTTGATTACCACCTAACCAACCGTTTTTCATTGAGTCGTCACGAGCGTCCATCCAAGTCATACCACTGACTGTTAAATTACGGTCTGCGCCATAATTGTTTAACTGCAATTTGCCTTTATATAAATATAAATAATGTTCTACTATAAAATTACTACGAGGTCCTGTTTTGAATGCTGCATAGGTAGGACTAGCTCGAGCGTCGTAAGGTATATCAATTATTAAATCCCAAGGTCCAGAATTTGAACCTGCTTCTAAACTTGTACCATCCCATTGAAACCAACAATCAGTATCCCAACCAGATACACTATCTCCTTCTGCATCATCTGGTGCTTTAATATAAAGTCCACCTTTGTTATGGCAAATCTTACCTTTAGTTAATTCAAAGTAACGGTCTGCACTTGTATTCTGCCCTACAAAATAACACGTGCCACTTGTAAAATAAGTTTCAGCACCTGAATGACTGCCTCCTTGTTTCATACCCTTTCCGATATACCAAACTCCAGTAGCGCCATCTAATATTTTTCCAGTATCTTGCACTTCTACCCCCCAAGTAGTTGCATTACTTCCAGAAGCGACCTTCATAGTACTTCCTGATAAATCTAATTGACCTTCGTGCCTAATCAGTAAAGAATTAGTAACGGTTAAATTATAGCCATCTGACTTAAAAGTTCCTTTTTCTAAAATTAAATCATTATCTACTTGTAAAGTGTTTTGTTGTGCGACACTCCAGTCACCTTGACTACTACTTACAGTTAAGTTCTGACATTGAATAGCGGCATTGACATAACACTTATCTTTTCCTGTTGGAATGATGACTGTGTCTACGTTGGTACCAATACTATCTCCCGGGTATCCCGAGCCAAGGTCCCAATTTGCGGGTGCAGTCCAATCTCCGGGACTACCTACGGTCCTGCTCCACGTAAATGTTCTAGATGCCATTAATTACTATTCTCCTTAATTCAAGGCGTATAAATATGCTTCGACACCAGCTGATGTTCCAGCAGATGTAGATGCTACAAGAGCTACATACCTATATTTGTTATTGAAAGGAATGTGTTTTGTGTTTGTGGCTGCAATGTTTTGGGTAGAACCAACTTTGTCCCACACCTTTGCATAACCTGTAGCGCCGTAGTTAACAGCACCAGAAGCATATGCAGCGAACATCTCTACATCAATAGCTTGACTTCCTGAATTATATACAAACCAAGAACCGCCTCTACCGGTTAATGTTTGTTTTTGAATCAAAACAGTTTGAGCTGTAGTTACTGAACCTGTAGCTGATGTATAAACTAAACCATTTGAAGAATCATCTGGAGCAGTTACTACACGTAATGCAGTACCATCTGTTACTTGAGTGTAGGAATCATATTGTCTACCTTGTATGTTATTACTTATGGCCATAATTTCACCTCATTTGTAACAACGTGGAATTTATATATAAAGATTGTCCTTAATCTTTGACAACCCAAACACCGACAGCAGCTATCATAAAAGTCTTATTTGCTCCCCTATAAGCAGCTATTGATACATTTGCAGAGGCAGTATTACTTCCTCCTTCATAAATGACATCAGAACTACCAGTTTGTTTTTGAACTTGTAAAGCTGCTGTTGGGTCAGCATCCCATTGTTGCATAACTGTTATTTCTAAACCTTCTTTACCTGATTCAGCAAGAGGTAATTCAGTTGGAATAGCTGATGAACCGGGAGCACTTATACCTTCTGGTTTTACATATTGAATATTTGGTGCGTGTTGTAAAACCGCATTTTGGTCAAAACCAGCGTGGATTGCACGTATATAAAGAGATTCTCCTAATGATTTCTGGAACGATGCGCCACTAGCGTGTATGTCTGTTACGTGTATTTCTTTACCAGCACCTATACGAGCGGCGTTAAATCTCATATTAGTACCGTCGTAACTTATATTAGCTTCACCACCAGAGCCCATTATTATACCGGTTGTTGAACTATCAGCATCCTGATGGATGTAACTACTATTCTTAATAGCTCCTAT